>Ga0208821_1000217_pt1 | contig 49163 bp, 47 predicted proteins | sample June2015DPH_20_5_FD_184720 | JGI IMG/M metagenome (GOLD analysis project Ga0208821, IMG submission 184720) | Peatland microbial communities from SPRUCE experiment site at the Marcell Experimental Forest, Minnesota, USA - June2015DPH_20_40... | ecosystem: Environmental > Terrestrial > Soil >...
GAAATGGAAGGAGTATGGCATTTAGGGGATTTGGAGTTCAAATCGATAAAAACCATTTTTTCTAAAATAGTAAATATTTTCTTTCTGTTACAGGAAATTAACATCTCAACGTTGGGACACTACTAATTTGGGATTTGTAATTTGAAATTTGTGATTTCAAATCGATAAAAAAAGTCAAATGGCTAAAAGAAGAAATCAGAAATGGCTGGTCATTCTGATGTGTGCGGCCGGCCTTCTCTTTGCCGTCTATCTTCTTTTGATGCCAGATCTTCCAAGACTCAAAAAAGAAAATCCAAAGAAGACGGCACTCATGGAATACCGAGAGAGTGCGTCGAAGGAAAAGAGGAAACGATACAGGACGGACCAGAGTTGGGTGCCTTTTTCTAAAATATCCCCTTATCTCATCAAGGCCGTCCTCATCGCAGAAGATGACAAATTCTGGAAACATGAAGGCTTTGATTACGAGGCCATTCAGAAAGCGCTTGAAAAGGACATCAAAGCGAAGAAATTCAAGCTTGGAGGGAGCACCATCACCCAACAACTGGCAAGAAATCTTTACCTTTCCCCTGAAAAGTCCCTGATCAGGAAAATCTCCGAAGCCATCATCACCTGGAGGATGGAGAAGGTTCTTTCAAAAAGAAGGATCCTCGAACTCTATCTCAACGTGGCGGAGTGGGGAGAGGGGATATTCGGTGCCGAGGCCGCTTCAAGACGCTATTTTGGAAAACCTTGCTCTGAACTGACTCCTGAGGAAGCGGCCAGGCTGGCATCCGTCCTGCCGAATCCAAGAAAATACAACCCGGTTGGAGATCAGCGATATGTGATCAACCGGTCGAACCTCATCTACGGCATTATGATACAGCGGGGAATCGTTATCCCGGAGTATGAAGAGGGGACAGAATCCTCCTCTCCGGAGGGACCCGTCTCTACCGGTCCACTCTCGAAGGAAGAGAGGGGAACAAAGGACAAACAGTAAATATAAATAAAGGATGACCCAATCAGGTCTGATAAAAAAGAATCTCCTCGTCACAGGGCTCCCGGGTGTGGGCAAAACAATTCTCATAAAAAAACTCGCAGAGGCGCTGAAGAGTCTTCATCCGGCTGGTTTTTATACGGAAGAGATAAGAGAAGGAGGTGAAAGAAAGGGATTTGATCTGGTGAGCCTTGAAGGAAAGAGAGGACTCCTTTCTCATAGGGGGATCCGAAGCCCTCACAGAGTTGGTCAATACAAGGTGGACGTCAGAGGCTTTGAAGATTTTCTTGACTCGATTTCATTTTTCAACCCCGTAGCCCGTCTCATTATCATTGATGAGATCGGAAAGATGGAATGTCTTTGTGACCAATTCATAAAACTCCTGGAAAAAATTCTGGACTCCGACAAATGCGTGATTGCCACAATCGCTTTGAAAGGGACCGGATTGATCGAAAAGATAAAGAAAAGACAGGACATTAGGCTCTTTGAGATAACTCAAAAGAATAGGGACGCTTTATTTTCAGAAATCTTGAAAGAGGTGAAAACCGGAAATTGATGGGAGGATCTGAAGAAAGGATCAAGGTCATTGCTTATTCGGGCTACCGGGGTGAGGAGACCCCCAGAACGATCCTCTTGAACGGGAAAAGAATCGAGGTTGTCGAAATTTTGAGGCAATGGGTTGAGGAAAAAACAGACAACAGGAAAACAAGAAGGTTCTACCAGATCCAAGGAAGTGACGGGAACCTTTATACGATCTATTATGATGAGAAATCCATGCAATGGTTTCACATCGATAGCGAGTGAGAGGTCTCCTTCGTGAGGATGTTGCCAATCTTCATTTTACCGAAGCGGTTCATGAATTAGGACGTACTTATGGATTGGGACATTGCGGCCCCCCGATGTATGATGTTCTTCTCAAATAGCACCGTAGGGACGGACAGGAAAGGTTCGGATTTCTTCGAAAAATGCAAAAGCCTTCTCCTTCTTTCCCAATCATCTTCTTTCAGAAAGGCATCCTTAACCTCTTAGATTTCTTATTGTTTCCAGGGGGACAGAGGGGTAATGCTGCATCTCATGCCGCAAAATATTGCGTTCCTCCGGTTGACTTTCCGCAGCCGTAATCATTATATTTTCATCAAATAGGTCCCGCAACACATCCATTTAGAAAAAAGGAGGAAAAGAAGATGAAAATAAATCGTTATTTTACTTTTGTCGTGGCGGCGATTTTTTTAGGCGGGCTAGTGGTCGCATGCGGACATCGAATGGACACCATGTCAACCGCTGAAAAGATATTCATCAAGAAGATCGACAAGACCGCTAAGAAGCTCGATCTTAACGAGGATCAGAAGGCGAAGTTGGAGGGGTTAAAGGCCGAAGTCCGGAAGAACTTCGAGGAAGGCCAGAAAGAAAATAGGGAAGCCTGGACGAAGATCAAAGAGGAAGCAGCCAAAGAAAATCCCGACATCCAAAACATGACCTCTCTCCTGCAGGGTATGCTTCGCGAGGAGGCCCAACGCTTCAATAAAGCCTTTGATTTGCTGCTCGGCTTCCAAAGCAATTTGAATGATGCGCAGAAGAAAAAACTTGCTCAGATGATCTCAGAAAAAGTGAAGAAATGGGATTGAAGCAAGGATCCTTGTACTCTGCTTAACCTCCGGGATATGTTCGACCGGAGCCGATAAAACAAGTGAACCGGGCAACTTTGCCAAATGAAAGGGATTGAAGGTTTATCTTCAATCCCTTTCATTTATCACCGATATCCCCAGTAACCTGGAATCCAGGCCCTTTCCCGGCCATAAGGAGTCCATCTCACTTCCCAGCGGCCTGGAACCCAAATTCTGTAAGGGCTACCGTAATAACCCGGCCCATAGTAAGCAGGTGGAGGATAGTACCCTGGGTAATAGAAAGCAGGGGGGCCAACCCATAAAGGCGGAGGCAAAATGCCGAAATGGCCGCGCCACGCAAAGGCGGACCCGCTTGACAGAAAAATTGCCGCCAAAATCAGGCAAATCATTATGAGTTTTTTCATCTTTAGCCACCTCCCTAATCCTCTTCAAAATTGCAATTCCTTACTTAAATTTTACCATATTTTATATCTTCCCTCAGCACAAAAAAACATGTGTTATCCTGTTCTTACCTTAGTTAGGCGTATTTAGTGTCAAATTATTCAATCCTTTCTCTTCACTCTGTCAGGCTTGCCACTGTGTCCGCATCAAGCTTTTTGATCACCGCAACGACAAGCTTCACGGCCTGGTCAAAGTCATTTCGGTGGAGGATGCCTGCATGACTGTGAATGTGCCGAGTGGGAACGGCGATAACAAGATTGGGCACCCCATGACGATGAAGATGAATCGCGCCGGAATCAGTTCCACCGCGTTCCAACATATCGAATTGGTAAGGAATCTCCAACTTTTCCGCCGTATCCACGAAGAGATCCCGAAGTCTCAGGTTCGGAACCATACTTCCATCCCTGATCACGATGACCGGGCCCTTTCCAAGCTTTCCCTGGGCATCGTCTTTCTTGACATCTGGGACATCCCCTGCAACGCCGACCTCCATCGTCAGCCCCACATCCGGCTCGACCACCCAAGAGCTTGTCCGTGCTCCTCGAAGGCCAACCTCTTCTTGAACAGTGCCGACGCCGTAAACCGTGTTCGGATGCTTTTCCCGGCCGAGGCTCTTGATTACCTCGATGAAGAGGGCACATCCCACCCGATCGTCAAATGCCTTCGCGAGGTACGTCTTGCCATTGCCTAAAACAGTGAAGGGACAGATGGGAATGATTGGATCCCCCGGACTGATCCCAAGTTCTTTTATCTCAGCCGAAGAGGTGGCGCCCACGTCAATGTACATGTCCTTCGGCTCCTGAAGCTTCTTCCGTTCCTCTTCCGACAAGATGTGGGGAGGTTTCGACCCAATGAGACCGATCACATCGCCCTTCCGGGTCTTAATCACGACCCGCTGGGCCAGCATCACATGCCCCCACCATCCTCCGAGAGGACTGAATTTGATGAAGCCCTCATCGGTCACAAGTTTGACGATGAATCCGATCTCATCCATATGTCCCGCAAGCATAATCCTTGGCTTCTCCGCCTTGCCATTCTTACGACACACAATACTGCCCAGCCGGTCCTGTTCGATGGTCGTAAGGCCTTGAAGATGTCTCCGAATGATTTCACGAACCTCTTGCTCATAGCCTGAAATGCCTGGTGCTTCGGTCAGCTCCCGCAGCAACTCCATAGTCTCGTCCGCCATAAATGAAACCCCCTTTCTGGTTTTTTCTAAGTAACAACACCTCTTAAATTTTATTATATCCAGAGAAGACGAAAATTCAAAGGGACCTATGGCCGTGTGGCTGATGAGCAGGAGCAGTTTGCAAAAGGGATCGGGAGGAATAAAATCATTCGACGACTTTCTTTTTCGTATGAATTCTTGCGGAAATATAAAGAATAGGTTTTCCAGACCACCTCCAAAAATCTATCGTCCCAACTCATTAAGATAGCATTGTGCCATTTTGGATTGCGGATGACCCCCAAAAGGACGCCCCAAAAGGATATCCTTGATGTTCTGTGGGCATAAGGGGTAAAATAGCCCAATAGATTTTTGGAGGAGACCCCTATCATGTTTTGGAAAAAGAAGCGCGTCGGCCTTGCTCTCGGGGGCGGAGGGGCCAGGGGGCTCGCCCATATCGGCGTATTCAAGGTGCTTGAAAAAGAAGAAATCCCTGTTGATCTTATTGCGGGGACCAGTATTGGCGCCTTAGTGGGCGGGGCCTATGCAGCCGGCAGCAGCTCGGAAGAATTGCAGAAGAAGGCGGAGGCGTATCTAAACAGCGACGAATTTCGATCTTCGACCATCAGGGCCTTTGAGGCAGCACACGCAAAGGGTGAGATAAGTCTGGCCCATAAAATTGAGACCTATTTAAGAAATCATTTTTATATGATCCAGGCGATGTTTAAGCCGGGCATACTTTCCAACGAAGACTTCCAGGCCACCATCGATTATTTTATTCCGGACATTCAGATTGAAGAGACTCGGATTCCCTTTCGGGCCGTGGCCACGGATCTGATGACTGGCGAAGAGATCACTTTTTCTGACGGATCCCTGCGCCAGGCCGTGTTGGCAAGCTGCGCCGTTCCCGGGGCCATCATGCCGCTAAAGGAGGGGGAAAGGCTTCTATCCGACGGAGGCATCATCTGCCGGGTTCCCAGTTCTGTGGCCAGACAGGAAGGAGCAGACATCGTGATTGCCGTGGTGGTAGACCGGGGCATCGGTTCGGAAGAGCTACGGAACGTCATGGATGTCTATCTCCGGGTCAGTGAGATCATGGGGGAAAGGCTCAAACGATTTGAACTGGCGGCCGCTGATGTGGTTATTCTCCCAGAAGTGGGAAAAACACATTGGACAAGCTTCTCCCAGGCCCTGAATCTGATCGACGAAGGCGAAAAGGCTGCAAGGGAAAAGCTTGACGATATTCGTCGTCTCATGCCTGGTATCAAAAACCGCTTCAGACTTAAGAAAATCCAAACGTCCCACAAAGCCTAACTCCTTCCTTCGAATACAAAATTTTCAACCCTCTTCTCTCCAATCAATCCCCCTTCCCTTTCAAGACGGAAGGGGGATTGAGCTGCCAGCGTAAAGAAATTTGATATTGCTATCGGTTCCAACTTTATGTATGTTTTTATATTGATCCATGCAATTCCAACCCGGGGCGACCCGCGCCGCACTTGAAGGAAGGCGGGTTGGAAGCCAGAAGACGAGGCCCGGCGGATGATAAACAATAACCTGACCAGGGAGAAGCAGGTTCCCGATTTTCTGAATTATACATGCGTGGATGGCCTTAAGGCGGTAAAGCGAGAAGCGGTGAATATAATCCGGTGAGGACGTCTCGGTGCGGAAAATGTGGAGTTTGGAATGCGGAATGAAAAGCGGAGAGCGTGAAGAGGCGAATGTGCTGAAGCATCGTGGCCAACAAATAAGCAGACTTACTCTGATAGGGGTTGTTCTTGTGATGTTGCTTGGGATGCTGGTTGGTTCGTGGTCTTGTTCCAAGAGCGACTATTCGGGGAAGATAGAATCCATCACTTTCGGGAATCTGCCAGTGGAAAGCTCTGAGCTAATCTATGTAGCCCTTGACCAAAACTATTTTGCCAAGAACGGTCTCAACGTTACGATCCGTGACTATGTTACTGGGATAGATACGCTTAACGCGGCGATAAAAGATGAAGTAGACATTGCTGGAATGGCTGAGTGGGCTATTGTCGTCGGAGCGTTTCAAAAACAGAAAATTAGCCTTATAGCGAATATTGATAAATGGCAAGCCGTATATATTGTTGCACGCAGAGACCGGGGAATTGAAAATATTTCAGACCTCAAGGGCAAGACGGTTGGTCTTTCCAGGGGTACGATTGTGGAATTCTATCTCGCCAGGTTTCTCGATTTGCATGGCATGAACATACGGGACTTAACTCTCGTTAATGCAACCCCGTCACAATCAGTTGACATGATTTCCAAGAGCGACGTCGATGCAGTAATTATCTGGCAGCCGTATGTAAATGGAATACAAAGGCGATTACGAGACCAAATTGTGGCCTGGCCAGGCCAGAGTAGCCAACCAGTGTTTGGCGCGCTGGTAGGCAAGAACACCTGGATAACGGAGCATCAGGACCTGGTCAGCAGGTTCCTTAAGTCTCTGGCGCTGGCTGAGGAGTATCTCGACCGTCATCCTACCGAAGCAAAAGCCATTTTACAGAAGCGGCTAACCCTTGATGTCGCATATGTAGAAACGCACTGGCCTCGGAACCAGTTTTCTCTCTCACTCGACCAATCGGTTATTGCGGCCATGGAAGACGAGGCACGATGGATGATAAAGAATAACTTGACCAGGGAAAAAACCATTCCTGATTTCATGAATTACATCTATGTTGACGGACTAAAAGCTGTAAAGCCAGAAGCGGTAAAGATCATCCAATAAGGCGGGGGGACCCATGAGAATCAGAACACAATTCATCATAACAATGCTCCTGTTCGGCATTATACTGGTCGTTATTGCGGCCTCGGCGATAACCACGCATCAAAAGGTAGAAGAGACCAGCCAACAGGAAAATTTAGCTGCTAATATCGCTCAGGGGGCAAGCGAGCTAAGCTACCTGTCCAATGATTACCTGATTTACCGCGAAAGCCAGCAACTCAGCCGATGGCAATCCAGGTTTGCCTCGTTATCTAACCAAGTGGCCAGCCTCAATGTGGACAAGCCAGAGCAACAGCTTCTTGTCCGCAATATAAAGGCAAATGAGCAGCGATTGGAACAGGTATTCGACAGTGTGGCATCTACTGTTGGAGGCCCGTCTCAGAATCGGAGCACAACTCTTGACCTGGCATTTCTGCAGGTATCATGGAGCCGGATGGCGGTTCAAAGCCAGGGGCTGGTTTCCGATGCTTCACGTTTATCACAGCTACTACATCAACAGATGGACCATCTAAGAAACACAAGAGCCGTGCACATGTATGCCATGGTGAGTATGTTCGGTCTATTCCTCTTAGCCAGCTATATGCTGACCTACCGCCGCATCCTGAAATCCATATCAACGCTCCAGGCGGGTACCGCTATCATTGGTTCAGACAATCTCGATTTTGCCATCAGAGAGAAGAAGAATGACGAAATCGGCGATTTGTCACGCGCCTTCAACCAGATGACCGCTAACCTTAAGGCCGTGACTGCCTCCAAAGCAGACCTGGAGAGGGAGGTTACTCAGCGCAAGCAGGCGGAAGAGGATCTACGCCAGCAGCGCGAGTGGCTACGCATAACGCTTAGCAGTATCGGCGATGCGGTGATCGCCAGCGACACAGAAGGTCGGATCACGTTTCTCAATCCTGTCGCCGTAACACTCACCGGCTGGCAATCCGAAGAGGCCCTAGGCCAACCGATCCAGAGCGTTTTCAGGATCATCAACGAAAAGACCCGCGAGCCAGCCAAGGACCCAGTAGCGCGAGTGCTACATGAGAAACGCGTGGTCGCTCTGGCCAACGACACCGCACTGGTTACCAGAGATGGCCGCGAAGTTCCAATCGAGGACAGCGCGGCGCCGATCAAGGACAGCGCCGGTAACGCAATCGGCGTGGTCCTCGTTTTCCATGACGTCACCGAGAGGCGGCGGGCACAGGCGGCGCTGCGCGAAGCCCATGACCGGGCGGTCTGGTTGGCGCGGTTTCCCGAGCAGAATCCCAATCCGATCATCCGAGCTTCTACGGATGGGACTATTCTCTACTGCAACCCGGCCACCGCAAAGCTTCACGGGTGGAAGTGCGAGGTCGGCCAGGTTCTGCAAAATGAACTGCTCCCGTTGGTTGGCAGGGCAATTGCCGAAGGAAGAGGAGTGCAGCAGGACATACAACTGGACGAGACGGTCTACATCGTCTGGATCGAGCCGTTTCCCGAAGAACGCTACGCCAATGTGTATGGACGCGACATCACCGAGCGAAAGCGGGCTGAGCAGGCGCTGAGCGAGAGCGAGGAACGGTATCGCAATTTGTTCAACACGATGGAAGAAGGATTCTGCATCATCGAGATGATTTTTACCGCCGAGGGCAGGCCTGCTGATTACCGTTTCCTGGAGGTCAACGCGGCTTTTGAAAAACAAACCGGGCTGCATGGTGCGAAGAGTAAATTAATGCGCGACCTGGCTCCGGACCACGAGGCGCATTGGTTTGAGATTTACGGGAAAATCGCGCTGACGGGCGAACCGGTGCGTTTTATTAACGAAGCCAGAGCGCTGAATCGCTGGTACGATGTTTATGCGTATCGCGTCGGCAAGCCGGGAGACCGACACGTCGCAATCGTCTTCAATGATATCAGCGCCTACAAACGAGCCCAGGATGAACTACGCGAGCGCACTTTGCAGCTTCAGCAACTGACCGACACACTGGAGCAGCAGGTACAGGAACGGACAGAGGAACTGGCAAAAGCCAATGAAACATTGCGGCAACTATCCTTACAACTCCTCTCAGCCCAAGAAGAGGAAAGAAAGAGAATTGCCGGCGAGATTCACGATACCATCGGGGCTTGCCTGAGCGCAATCAAGTTCAAGGTGGAAAGCGTTTTCCAGGGAATCACAAAGACCCCCAATGCTCCGGTCGAATCTTTGGGAGCCATCATCCCCGTGATTCAAGAAGGCGTCGAGGAATGTCGAAGAATACAGATGGATTTACGGCCATCGATGCTGGATGACCTGGGTCTCTTGCCCACTCTCTCGTGGTTCTGCAGAAGATTTCAGACGATTTATTCTGGGATTCGCGTAGACCAGGAGGTGACGATCGAGGAAAGTGAGGTGCCCATTTCTTTGAAGATCGTCATCTATAGGGTCACCCAAGAGGCAATGAACAACAGCGCGAAACACAGTAAGGCAAATAGGTTGCGCTTGTGTTTGCTGAAAATGGATGGTAGGGTAAATCTGATGGTTGAAGATAACGGCCGGGGTTTCGACCTGGAGAAGGTGCTCGGCTCGGAGAACACAAACCGGGGATTGGGACTTACAAATATGAGGGAACGTATTGAGCTTTCCGGTGGCTCTTTCGAGATCGAATCCGCCAAGGGGAAAGGAACCGTCGTTCGTGCGTGGTGGTCCGTCTGAATGCCGCATTCGGTTGCGGAATGCGGAACGGAAGACAAAACGGACGACCTAATGATAGACTTCTTAACGAATCAACTGGAGGGGGAATATGTTAAGAGTATTGATCGTCGAGGACAATCGAATCTTCCGGGAGGCTTTCAAGAAACGCCTCGATGACCATTTCCCCTCTATCGTCGTTGAGGAGGTCGCGAACGGTGACGACGCCCTGCAGAAAATCAACAGGGCTTCCCCCGATCTTATCTTCATGGATATCCGTTTGCCGGGAGTCAACGGCCTTCATCTCACCAAAGAGATAAAAAAGAATTTCCCAGGTATCGGCATCGCCGTTCTGACAGATTTTGACTTGCCAGAATACCGTGAGGCGGCAAAACAATACGGGGCCGACCGCTTTTTTGTCAAAAGCTCCTTCGAATGGGATGAGGTTGAGGCGCTTGTTAGATCGGTTTCCCCGGCAGTACCATAACACCTTCCCCCGGGGTCGAGCCCTTATCGAAACGGACAGGGCTCATTTTTCTCCTTTGAAGTACTGACCGGGATTTTCCATGAACGTCTTGTAAATCCGGTAGTATTCCGTATCTTCGTATTGGATCGTTTTCACAGGAGTGTGATCGAAGCTGTAAATCACGGACCCAGGACAAGCTAAGAGAATCGGAGAGTGGGTGGCAATGATAAATTGAGCATGCCCCAGAGCGCCCATCTCCCGAAGGAGTTTCAGAAGCTCCAACTGGCTTTTGGGCGAGAGGGCTGTTTCCGGCTCGTCCAGAAGGTAGAGTCCTTTAATCTTGTAGCGCGCCCTGAAGAAGGACATCAGAGATTGACCGTGGGATTGGGTCAACAATGATTTTCCACCAAAGTATTCGATCTGCCCCGGATTGTCTGCCTCCCACATCTCTACCAGTCCGGCAAAATTGCGGAAGATCTGTGAGGAGAAGAAGGACCCGGGGATAATGCGATCTGTCCATTCGACCTCGATATACAGGAACAACATTTCTTCGTAGGGATTGGGATCGACACGGGTGTTCTCCGCCCCGCTCCAGATGTGGATATGGCACCCTCGGGCCAGAGCTTCCAACAGGGTGGTTTTCCCCGACCCGTTTTCCCCGACAAAAAAGGCGACGGGAGAAGAGAACGCGATGCTTCGAGTGTTCCGGAGTACGTCGATGTTGAAGGGATAATGGTCCCGGGTTGGGTATTTCTCGGATAACAACCTCACTTCCTTAAGATGCAACAACTTAGAGTGCCTCCTGAGTTGCCACAAGTTTAACACATTTCAGACCACTTTTTGAGTCGTTTACTATAACTCATCACGAATCCTGGGTGAAAATGTCGTTCCCGTGAAAACGGGAATCCAGAAAAGAGCAACATACTGGATTCCTGCTCATAACAATTGCTAAAGTCAAAACCATGCCGAACAGAAATTTCGAAGTACATCGTTTCATTTTACATTCCTCCTGTCCCGGTAGCATAGATTGAATTAAGTAACGTCGCCCTATACTTGCTCCCACCCTTTTGCCCTCTCGACGGCCATCTTCCACTTCCGGTAGAGAGATTCCCTCTGTTTCGAGCTCATCCGAGGAATAAACTTCCTCTTTACTCTGTAATTTGCGGCGATTTGCTGTTGATCCTTCCAAAACCCTACGGCCAGACCAGCAAGGTAAGCGGCTCCCAGGGCGGTTGTCTCGGTTGTCTCCTGGATGACGACCGGGACCCCGAGGATGTCGGCTTGAAATTGCATTAAAAATTCATTAGCGGCCGCCCCTCCATCCACCCGCAATTCCTTCAACTTCATTCCGGAATCCCCCTCCATGCATTCCAGAACGTCTCGGGTCTGGTAGGCAATCGACTCTAAGGCGGCCCGGGCGATATGGGCTTGCGTCGTTCCCCTGGTAATTCCCAGAATGGTTCCTCGCGCATACATGTCCCAGTAGGGTGCTCCCAAGCCCACGAAAGCTGGGACAAAATAGACGCCATCATTCGATGGGAGGCTGCTCGCTAACCTTTCGCTTTCAGAAGCCTGCTGAATTATCCGCAGCCCGTCCCGGAGCCATTGGACGACAGCCCCGCCGATGAAGACGCTTCCTTCTAAGGCATATTCAATTTTTCGGCCGATTCCCCAGGCGATCGTGGTCAGAAGGTTCTTCCTGGAAAGCACCGGCTTCCCCCCTATATTCATCAGCAAAAAACATCCTGTTCCGTAGGTGTTCTTGGACAGGCCCTTGCGGAAGCAGGTTTGGCCGAACAGAGCTCCCTGTTGATCCCCGACGATTCCCGAAACAGGAATCTTCAGGCCCATAAAGGTCGCAGGAGACGTGCTTCCGTAAATTTCACTGGAGGGTTTGACGGCCGGCAGGATTTGTTCGGGAATATCCAAATAATCTAAGATCTCTCCATCCCACGAAAGATCGTGAATATTATAAAGCATTGTACGGGAGGCGTTAGAATAATCCGTGATATGGAGTTTCTTCCCTGTCAGATTGTACACCACCCAGCTATCTACTGTGCCAAAGGCCAATTCCCCTCTTTCAGCTGCCCGGCGGATCGTTTTTTGCTGACTGAGAATCCACTGGACCTTGGTGGCTGAAAAATAGGCGTCGATCACTAGTCCAGTTTTTTTGCGAATCTTCTGGGCGAATTTCGTATTCTTAATTTTGGAACATGCCGGTGCGGTCCTCCGGCACTGCCATACAATGGCATTGTGTACGGGCCGGCCGCTCTCCCTGTCCCAGATTATTGTGGTCTCCCTCTGGTTGGTGACCCCGATGGCGGCGATTTGTTGAGGTGAGAGGTTGAGGGAATCAAGGGCCTTCCGGGCGGCTTCCATTTGCGAGTCCCATATTTCCACGGGATCATGTTCCACCCATCCGGGCCTGGGATAGATCTGCTTGAATTCCTTGGCAGCTATGCTAATTACCTTCCCCTGGCGGTCAAAAATTACGGCTCGGGAACTCGTGGTTCCCTGATCCAGGGCCATGATATATTCTCTTTCCATAACTTGATCCTCCCGGAGACAGGACTTGTTGGTCGCTTACAAAAATATATCATATCAAAACACATTTCAAGAGAGGCCAGCTCTAACTCTCTTGATCTTCCCTTTCAGTTGAGAGTCCGCCTCTTTATAACCTCAAGACCCTTTTGACCTAAGTCAAAGACAAATCGATTTTTTAATCTTATCATTTTAATCAAGATCGCTGAGGGACGGTGGCTGCGTAATCCGTTAACAGGCGGCGATCAAAAAATCTCATCCAAAGGAGGAGCGATCATGTTTTGTTATCAGTGTGAACAGACGGCAAAGGGCGAAGGATGCACAAAGGTAGGGGTTTGTGGCAAGGAATCGGATGTGGCGAGCCTTCAGGACCTTCTGATCTATGCCTTGAAAGGGTTGTCCCTTTATGCAGTGGAGGGCCGGAAGGTGGGGGTGGTTGATTCGGAGATCAACGATTTTACGTGCAAGGCTATGTTTTCAACACTGACAAATGTCAATTTTGATCCGGATCGATTTGTTCAATTGATCCAGCGCTGTGCGGCTTTAAGAGAAAACCTTAAAGAAAAGGTAAAGGCGGGCAGGGGAAAAATCAATCTCCAAGAGGGACCTGCCACCTTCACGCCGGCGGCCCGCTTAGAGGGACTCGTCAAACAGGGAGAAACGGTGGGAATCAAGTCGGATGTAACCATCGACCCTGATATTCTTTCTCTTCAGCAGATCCTCATTTTTGGAATCAAGGGTGTAGCCGCCTATGCGGATCATGCTCAAATCCTTGGTCAGCAGGACGATAAGGTCTACGCGTTTATCCATGAGGGATTGGCCGCAACCCTGAGGAAAGACTTAAGCCTGAGTGACTGGGTGGGACTGGTTCTCAAGTGTGGAGAGATCAACCTAAGGGCCATGGAGCTTCTTGACGCAGGCAACACAGGTGCCTATGGCCATCCTGTTCCTACAAAGGTTCCTCTGGGAGCTAAGCAAGGAAAGGCCATCCTGGTCTCCGGGCATGATCTCAAGGATCTGGAGGAGCTTCTCAAACAGACCGAGGCCAAAGCCATTTACGTCTATACTCATGGAGAGATGCTTCCGGCCCACGGTTATCCGGGCTTAAAAAAATATTCCCATTTTTACGGTCATTACGGAACGGCCTGGCAGAACCAGACCCGTGAATTCGCTGATTTTCCGGGCGCCATCTTGATGACCACGAACTGCCTCCAGAAGCCGAGGGATTCCTACAAGGGCAATATTTTCACCAGCGGCACAGTGGGATGGCCTGGCGTCACCCACATTTCGGGCAGAAGCTTCAAACCCGTGATCGACAAGGCTTTTGCCATGCCGGGCTTTCAAGAAGACAAGAATGGTCGCTCCGTCATGGTTGGCTTTGCAAGAAACACCGTGATGGGCGTTGCGGAAAAAGTCATCGAGGCGGTGAAAGGGAAGGCCATCCGTCACTTCTTTCTCGTGGGCGGATGCGACGGCGCCAAGGCTGGGCGTAACTATTACACGGAGTTTGTGGAAAAAGTCCCCAAGGACTGCATGGTTCTTACGCTTGCATGTGGCAAGTTCCGCTTCTTCGATAAGGACCTCGGGGATATCGGAGGCATCCCAAGGCTTCTGGACGTAGGCCAGTGCAATGACGCCTACTCGGCGGTACAGATCGCCTTAGCCTTGTCCAAGGCTTTCAACGTGGGAATCAATGAGCTGCCTCTCTCCTTTGTCCTTTCCTGGTATGAACAGAAGGCAGTGGCTATTCTCCTGACGCTCCTCTACCTGGGTGTCAAGAATATCAAGCTTGGCCCGACACTGCCGGCCTTTGTTTCACCCAACGTACTAAAGGTGCTGGTTGACAATTTCAATATCCAACCTATTTCGACAGCCGATCAGGATCTAAAGGCGGCATTGGGAAATTAAAGTACATCCCTCGAAACCCTCGTCCCCTTGTGCTAAGGGGGCGAGGGAGCATGAATTCTGACTGGGTCAAAGATTAAAAAAAATTGACTGAGAACTGAAACCGCCTCCACAAGAGCAGTATTTCCCGATGATGTCAAACTGCTCTACGTCGTGCCTTTTTTCGAGCTAAAATATTTTTCTCGTACCGAAACAGCCAAATCCGGTCGATCTGTGATGATGGCGCAAACTCGTTCGTCATTCAACAATTTCCAGATTGCTTCTTCATCGTTCACTGTCCACACGAAGACAGGCTTTTGATTTCTTCGGGCCCTTTCTAAGAAACCGAACCTTAATAATTTGAAATGGGCCACCAAGAAATCTGCTTTGGCTTTGTTACATCTTTTCATAGGAAAATACTCTGAAATTCTTGTCCGTAGCGATGCATCGAGCTTTCCTAACAGCAGGCCAACTTGAATACCGGGATAATTGTCTTTGATGATCCTTAAAGAGGGTTCATTGAATGAAGTGACGACAAATTGATCTTTTTCAAAATGCTTGGACAATAATTCAACAATTTCTACTTCGTAGTCTCTTTCCTTTAATTCGACATCAAGTTTCGTCCTTCCCCTGAACCGTCTCAAAACCTCTTCGACCGTAGGAAGATGAAATCCCCGATTTTCGGCAATTTGTTTAATCTCCCCATAAACCAAATCGTCGACAGGCTTGCCTTGAATCCGTTCGTCATGAAAGACAATTAGAACATTGTCCTTCGTTCTTCTCACATCGAACTCGATCATATCAGCTCCCAGCGCTACGGCTTTTTCAAACGATTCGATCGTATTCTCTTTCGCATAGCCCGGGGCGCCACGGTGAGCGATGATCAATTTATCGGCTATACCGGCCCCTCCTTTCTATTTTCTGGACTGTCTTCCTGCGGACACAGGCTTCATTCCTGCTGATAAACCCTGAGGTGAAATGACGACAGGCCAATGACCCGGGATGGAACTATTTTCCTTTTCACCTCAAGAGATGAATTCCAGATAGTGCCGGGCCGTCTCCTCGGGCCTCTCAAGCATTGGCATGTGGCCGCAGTCCTTCAAAATGATGACCTTAGAATTTCGGATCCCTTCTTGGAGGACCTGTGCGCTTGATACAGACAACACCCGGTCGTTATCGCCCCAGAGGATGAGAGTCTTGGCACGAATCCGCGCCATCACTGCTTCCAGCTGGTTGCCCGGGGTCGCTTCAATAAATACCTTCTTGTAGAAGTCCTTTCTCTGTACCGCTATTTCGGCGAAATAGGATTTCAGCGGAGCGGGCATAAAAGGGGGTTTGAAGAATGTGAAATCCAGCAGCTTGTCGTATTCGGAGACAGATTCGACGATGAGAGGATTGCTCCCCTTCTCGAGTTCCCGGGAGAACTGGTTCGGTTCGCGTCCGGCAACGCCAGCCGGATCCAATAGCCCGAGGGTTTGAATTTCGTCCGGGTTCGTTGCCGCGTACACGCCCGCGATCAATCCTCCCATGGAATTTCCCACCAGATGAAATTTTTTCAGGCCTATTTTCTTGACAAATTCGTGGAGTCTCTCCACCTGGGCTGCAATGGTATACTGGTCGCTCCAGATTTTCGAGCTTTCACCGAACCCCGGCAGATCGGGCGTAATCACATGATACTTTTTCGTGAGATATTTGGAAAAAAGGTTCCAGTTGTCTTTATCAGCGCCGAACCCGTGGAGAAGCAGAATGGATTCTCCTCTTCCGCCTTCGAGATAAACGATGGTGTGCTTTCCAACCAGAATAGATTTTTCGCTCAGGCCCGCGAGGCCTCTTAGCGACATAATAATGTCATTCACGATTCTATATCTCCATTAATGTTTTACCCCGAATAACCGGGAGGCGTGTATCTCTAATTTATAAATAGTTTCCCTCTCATGAATTGAGAACAAATTGCTTTGGGATGAGTTGAACATACGAAAAAGGGAGTCGTATGTCAACGAAAATCGGCTGCGGGATATAGCAGTGCTTCTTTCGTCCCTTCGAGCACCCGGCGAACCATGGAGGGATGGGAAGTGACTGAGCAGAAAGAGGAGCGGAAATGTCTCCTAGGAAATATTTTCTTTCTTCAATTCGATAAAGGCGTTCAACGTGGAAAGAATACCTTGCACATTCACAATGTAGGCATTGCACTGGATGCCGTTGCCTCGATGGTATTTGCCAAAATCCCCTCCAAAAAATTTATAGACATGGCAGGTTAGAAAAATGTTGATCGACGGGTCCATAAGATCCTTGGGCGTCAATCCGTAATCTTTGCCCCAATGTTGCCAGTTGATCTGTCCCAGACCGTAATCACCGGTCTCCTTATTGATGCTATCTTCCCTGAAATTGCTTTCGGCCATGATGATTGCTATGATTTCAAGGGGATTTACTCCATGTTTCTTGGAGGCATGGAAGATCAAACCGGCGTACCTCAACATTTTGGCCTCGGGGATCTGATTTTCGGTAATTAATCGGATCATACTCGCAAGATGCAAAACTTCTTTTACGTTGGTGTCGGCAGATTTTGTATAGGAAAGAAACTCCTCCATACCGACCGGAGCGTCGGCTCGCGCGTTCCTTTGAGCAAGAGGTGGCGCAAGAGGTGTAATGTATGCGCGCAAGACGAAAACACCGATGGCCACGATGAGAACGATTTTGGTGAGTTCCAGGACGGTGTGGAGCATTATCCTTTTTTTCAATTTCGAATGTAAGTCACTTCCCGAATGATATGGAACCACATGAATGTTGAAAAGCCTCATTTCTCCTCCTCCTCTTTTTAGATCTTGCTTTCCTCTCCTGAGAAAAAACCCTTCTGATCTATATCCTCATTTTAATGAGAGAAGGACGCAGATGAATACGAAACAGAGGGTTTCCTAATAGCTTACGAGAAAGACCTGCTACTGTAAATGGGGGGTACAATGTATTTCGTTGAATATTTGCCAGTATTTTTTTAGATTAGCCCGCGCCGCTCACGATAACCAGATTCACCGGTGCAGCCTCTTTGATTTTCCGAACCCTTGTACTACAATTCCCTCATGAAACCCGATCGGGAAAGACAAGGAGAATTTTTTATTCTCTTACAGGCTCTCCTCTGGAGCCTCTTCCCGGTGATCACTATTCTCTCCTACGGCTTTCTTCCGCCTTTGATCTCTTTCGGGTGGAGCACTCTCTTCGCGGCCCTCTTGTTTGGCGGCGTGTTAACGCTCACACATCGGTGGGGGGAGATCAGGAATCGGTCCTCCTTAAGAGACATATTGTGGGCCACGCTCTTCCTCGGCATTCTCTATTACGGCCTGGTCTTCTTCGGCCTCCGCTATACCAGTGCTGGAAACGCAAGCCTGATAGCTGCAACCGAAGTGTGCTTCAGTTTTATCTTTTTCCATGTCTGGCGGAAGGATTTCATCTCCCCTAAACATATCCTGGGGGCCATCTTCATGCTGATCGGGGTATTCATCGTTCTTTACCCCAACACGACCAAACTTCATCTGGGCGATCTGTTGATCTTAATGGCTACCATAATCGCGCCCTTTGGAAACTACTTTCAACAAAGGGCAAGGGAAAGGGTTAGCAGCGAAATGATTCTGTTCGTTCGCAGCGCCATCAGCACTCCCATCGTATTGATTTTAGCCTGCCTGCTCAGGGAAAAATTCTCGATAGCGGATCTTAAGACGTCCGCTGCCCTCATCTTGATCAATGGCCTTTTGCTGATGGGATTTTCAAAAATCTTATGGGTCGAGGGGATCCATCGGATCAGCGTAACAAAGTCCAACGCGTTAGCCAGTATTGCGCCTCCGCTGACGTTGTTATTTGCCTGGTTGATCCTGCACAATATCCCGACCTTGTTTCAATTGCTCTCCATCGTTCCGATATTGTTTGGTATGGCCCTTCTAAGTATGAACAAACGTCCCGGCACCGGGCACCTGACCTGACAGGTAATAACGAACAGCGATATGGTTGACATTTAATGGGCTGAGTGTTAGGGGAAATAAAACACTTGTCCCTTCTTTGCCAGCCTCGAGGGGTGAAAGGAGGAAGGGATGTTTTTCTCCGTTCAGAAGGAGTTATTCGATATCCTACCTGGTCTCGCCATCGGGATGGTGTGTTGGGTGAAGTGGGAAGAAAGCGGGCCGATGAAATCATCCTCGATCTCTCTCAGTTGATTCCTCGTTATTTAGGAGGAACCCTCTTGTCGGCCGTCCTCACGAGCGAAAAACCTTCGGTTGAGTTTCAGATTTAAAACGCAACCGTGAAACGGGATCCGCAAAATAAAAAGGGAAGAGTGCGCCTCTTCCCTTTTTAAATCTTTCTCTTTCCTCCAGAGGATAGTTAACCTTCTTTAATGGGGCGGGATTAGTAGCCTTTCTTCTGAACCTCGGCTACGCCTTCATCCACTGTGAAGACGGCACCGCATTTCGGACATTTAACCTTTGCATCCTTCGAAACCCCTGCGCACCCAAAAGAAAAAACTGCTAAAATCGCCAATGCCAAAAAGATGCTCACCCATTTCCTCATTACCCTTCACCTCCTTTCATTATATGCAGAGAAATCGCAAGGCAGAATACACTATAGAGAAAACGGATAACAAAAATCCGTTTCTATGTCAAGAAAAAAATAAAGATTTCTTTCCCCCCCTTGGATTTCCCTCCCCCTATTTCTTTTTCTTAGGTTTGGCCTTCTTCGTTGTCTTCTTTGCCTTAGGATGCTTCATGCCACATGACATATTCTTGTCACCTCCCTTAACCTTTTATCATATTGATTTATTTATCTCTTTTAAATTAGTATTTGTCAAGAGTTTTCTTATGGACACCAACCACTGAAAGCGATTGGAAGGGAAATATGATGAAAAAGATCCGGACAGATGGGAATAGCGGTTGATTTGAAGAATTTTGAATAAAATACTTTAATCATACATCTAAAGAAATAATTGAAAAACCCGTCTTACCGATAAGGTGCAATCAACAAAATCAAGTCTCATGGAAAAGTACGAAAAGGCAGTCTGTTATCAAGAACTTCCACAAAGGGGAGGAGCGTTTTTTGGATGTCAAAGCTAATCTCTTAACTAAAAATGAAGGGAGAAAGATGAAAAAAGTTCTATTTATTTTCTTTATATTTATTTTCGCCTCCTCTGCATCGGCGACCGTCCAAGCCCCTTCCGGAACCATCAGCGTTGGCACCCAGTCTGGAGAGACAGCAACCCAGCCACCTCCGATTGCGCAGGTATTGATCCGTGAGGGAGATTTCGCGATCCAGTTGGCTGAGGCACTTAAGATGGGACAGGCCAAAAACGAGCCTGAAGCTCAGAGCGCGTTGGCCTCGGCCGGTATTGCCCCTAAAAACGGATGGATCGCCGATTACCCCATGACGCCTGACATCGTCGGAGAGCTGCAAAATGCCGTCGGAAAGGCAGCGGATTCCGGCAAATTGGGGATGAAGAAGGTGGAGGCTTTAAAGGCATTCCGGACAACTTTGGTGGAACTTCAATTGCCAATCATCGCTCAACTCCCCGAGAGATACGCTGAAAGTCCGTCTCCGGCAACGCCCCAGTACGCTGAGCCCTCTGTGATCGAAAATTACTACGATATCGAGGGTCCTCCTGTGGTGACCTATTATCCCCCTCCCTGGGATTATTACTACTTGTACGCCTGGGTGCCCAGCCCATTCTGGTGCTCCGATTTTTTCTTTCCGGGGTTCTTTGTTCTTCACGATTTCCATAGAGTGGTCTTCGTGCATCAGCATCCACACGTCGTCACCAATCACATCACCGATCCCAGGACCGGAAGCATCTCCGCCATTGATCCTGCGAGGAGACGCGACGGAAGCATTTTGGGAGGCAAAGAGACCCCTCGTAGGGCAGCTTTTAACTCTACGGAGGCAAGGATGGGTGCCCGATCAATCTTCGAGAACAGCCGTAACCGCGTGGCTTTGAGCCATCCTTCAGCGCCGGCCACAGGGAGAGGACTTAACGCAAGAAATATGCGGGGCGGAAACCATCCCGGTTCATCCGGGCCGGGGAACAGAGGTTTTTCGGCGTCCCATCCCCGGAGCAATCATGGGAGTAATTTCGGCCGCGGAGGTTCCCGGTTTTAGCTCAAGACTATTGGACCTTCCCTCCATCATGATGGCGACACACCCTCGATAGAAGGAGTAACCGATCGAATAAAGCTGCAGGCCTGTCAAGGATGAGATTGACTCAAGACGAGCTCGGCCAGACATTCCGTAATATCCCGGACGATATCATCAGGGACACCATCCAACGCTTTGGATTGCACGCGCAAATCAATCGGATCATTCACATAATCAATAGTGACAAAACGACCAGCTGGGGTGAGGGAGATTTCGGTAGAGAACAATTCGAGCCCACACAGATGGGCAATAGAAGAAGTGATGGTCCGCAAGGATTCGAGATGATATCGCGTCTCCTCATCAGAAAGAACAGGGGCATAAATATGTGTGTCGTTATCCCACCAACATGGAGACACCTTTCCGGTACAATAGATGACTCGAAACCATGCCTTTCGGGAACCAAGCCGGACCGGGATGACGCGAGCCTGAACCAGATACCTCTGAGAGTGGAACTGCTGCCGGGCAGCAAGCACCTGATCCAGCGAAGTCGCTTCGGTGATCACCCCATCTCCGCCCCCTCCGTATGCAGGTTTGATGATGAAGCTTTCCCCCAGCGAAGTCAGATCCATTTCCGAGAGCACGGGCTGCTCATCATAAGACGGAAGGATGAGGGTGAAGGGTGTGTCCGTATGCGGGCTGACGGCTTGATGCATGGCAATCTTATCCCATGCCCGGCATGCCGCTGCGTGAGAGTTGATATGATGAACAGCATGACGATCGGCCCATTCAACTAACGGAATAAAACGCGGGTCTGCATCGGCCGCCCGATCAAAGAACGTCCTGAAGGTAATCTCTTCATTTCCAAGGGACTGGATCATCTCCTCGAGATTTTCGGGGGTAATTTGCAGCAACGATAATCCTCGTGATTTGCATGCCAGATCAAGCAGCTCGACAAAGTCAGCGTCGTATTCCCAGTTCCATGTCAGGCAAAGATCATAGCGATTCATGGTCAACGATTTGTAAAACCCTTCTTTGAAAAGTCGCTATCCGCCGGGGTTAGTGAACCTCCTATTCTTATCACGTGATGACCCAGTCGAGATGGATAGTCGGCAAAAAGAATTCTACTCGACCGGCTTCCCGGGCTCGAGGGGAATCTCGAACTCCCAGAGAGTCGCGCCTGACCCAAAATAAATTTTTCGTCCGAGTATCGCCATCCCCGAATCAATTGCGGCGGTGGGTTTTACGACAGCGGAGATCTGATCGTTTTTGGGATCAATGAAAAAGATGGCCTCCTTCGCCAGTCCATATAGTCTCAAGTCCGGTCCAAGTTGTAAGGAGACTTCCACCGGTTCTTTGAATCCGAGAGCAAGAATCTTCTTAATCTCTTTCTTCTCTGGATCAAAGACAAAGACCTTTTCATTGTCTGTGATTCCATAAACCATTCCATCTGCCGACACGGCGAGGGAAAGGATTGTCTTAACTTCGGGAACGGGAACGATCTCAAAAATCTTTTTTTCCTCTTTCGGATCCCAGAGAATAAGCTTCGCCTCCTTTTCCACAGCCCGTGTCCCAGTCCCACCTCTTACAGAGCCTCCCGCTGCCATGAGGTCTGATTTATCAATATAGGCAAGGGAGGCGATGCTCTGATTCTGGATGATGTTGCGATAGACTCTTTTTTCCTTTTTCTTCGGATCGTAGACGCCGATGGCGCCCCCCAGGAGCCCGTAATCAGGGTAGCCTCCGATATACACGTTTCCATGAGGCCCGCTCACCATCGCTCTCGGTCGGTAGAGTTCTCCTCCCATGGGCCCTAAGTCCCTCGGGTTGGCATCTTCGTTGTCGCCAAATCTGAGGGGTTTGTTCGGATCGTAGACGGACAGCCTGGCCTCTGGGTAGGAGCAGAGATAAAGCCTACCGTCAAGGGTCCCCATGGAGTAAACCTCTCCGTCGGCCATGGAGGCCTTGCCCAGATTTTTGAAAGATGAAGCGCGGGGATCATAGGCGAAGAGCCGAAGGGGAAGCATGCTGCTCCCGTAAACCTTGCCTTCCGGTCCTGTGCCGACGACGAAGATAGAGGCACCCGCAGCTTCATACCGGAGGGGAATTTCCTTCCTTTCCTTCGTGGTTGGATTCTCAATCCGGAGGAGGTTTCCGTCTATGGAGCGAAACGTCCGTCCATCCGGCAGGTCACTTTGAGGAAAAGGAATATCGGATTTGGAGATCTCCACCCGTCTTTCTCCTTCGATTTGAAACCACGAATCGGAAGTGGAAAGTTTGAAATAAATCTTTCCGTCCCTTCCCTTTATCAAATTCACACGACCTGGTTTTCGGCTTTCCAGCGGGATCATAGAAATCTTGGTTTTTCTCTCCGGATCGAAGACGACAATATCCATCTTCTCAAACTGGATGGCACAGTAAACCAATCCATCCTCCCCCGCCGTGGGATAACAGTAGAACTGATCCGGGTCCATTCGACCAAAATTCTCAGTGACCCCGGTCTTGGGATCATAAGAAAAAAGCTTTGCGGAAGGGTACGTCCCTCCCCAGATCTTCCCATCCCTTGCCGTTGTGATTTTACAGATGAAAGACTCAGACTCTCCGGCAGGTTGTCCGAGATCCTCCCATTTTTCGGCCCTCGGATCGAAACGCAGAAGGTGTGCAGAATAATAACTCCCGAGATACATGCGATTTTCATGATCGATGGTGAATCCCCATGAACCCATCTCAGAGGAAAGGGGACCGTTGAATTGTCGGGTCTGGCCTGTATCGGGATTGACGGCGAGAAGGAATAGAGGAGCTTCGTACTGTCCGAAGGAAAGGTAAATCGTATCCATGGCCCCCGTCTTTCCAGGGCCGACAAACGTCCCCCAGCAGATGGCCTCCCTCACCGCTACGCCGAGGTTTTTTTGAGCGAAGGAAATCTTTGAAAAAGCGCTCAGGGCGAGGAAAACGAAGAGAAGCACAAGAAATCGAAATCCGCGCAACCGTCCAGCGCCATGGTCTGGTTTTGGAAGGCGGCGCCCCCCTTCTTTAAGAAACTGTCTCGTAATCGAATGGATGTAGGAAAAAACGGGACAAACAGCCGGATTCCAAAGCTTTAGAATCCGTACGTTTAATATTAGAGGGAATGGTCGTCGCCACAAGAAGGTCAATTCTTTCATGGCCTTGAAGACCCTGAGTTTCACGACTAAAGGTTGCGCCCTAAAGCTTTTTCACCCGTCTGTCTATCCCGTTTTTTAGAATTTCCGGCGCTCATCCCAATGACGACGCAGTCTCTAAAGTGAGAGAAGGAGGCTAAACGATTGGCTCCGTTTCTGAAGCACTGGGAATATCCGGAGGCTCCGGCGAAGGTAAAGGTGCTTTGGGTTTTGGTTTTTTGGGGCGTGAACGCCAGTGAGGCTTCGGGGTTTTCCTTCCCTTCTGTTCTTTCGACTCCTTCGATTCTTCCGCGGCCTCCTTTTTCTGGTCCTTTCCAAATCCGATGATGACATACGTTCCGCTTCGGGTATCCGTTCTCAGCTGAATGATGCCTTCTTTCTCGGCATCTTCAAGGAGATCGCTGAAAGTACGATAGCCATGATAGGACTCATTGAAAGAGGGTTTCTTTCGCTTCATCGTCTCTTTCACCATCGAGGACCAGAGCACTTCCTTGTTCTCGCGGACGAGGGCGACCACGGAGTCCACCAGGAGTTGAAAAGCCTCCTTCTTCTTTTCGGGAAGATCCTGTTCGATCTTAGGAGGAATACCAAGGGGTCGCTCTAAGTCTTCGTAATAAATAAACTCGTCGCAGTTGTCGACCAGAAGGTTGGAACTCGATTCCTTCATCCCGAGTCCGATCACCCGCTTGCCGTTTTCCTTCAGCTTGGAGACGAGCGGGGAGAAATCGCTGTCACCTGACACAATCACAAAAGTATCAATGTGCTCTTTCGAATAACAGAGGTCGAGGGCGTCCACGCAGAGCCGGATGTCTGCGGAGTTCTTTCCGGTCATCGCACGTTTTGGGATCTCGATCAATTCGATGGCCGCCTCGTGAAGGGGCTTCTTATACTCTGCATAATCGGCCCAGTCCGCATAGGCCTTTTTCACGATGAGCTTCCCTTTCTCAACCAGGCGCTCCAAGACCTTCTGGATCTCAAATCGTCTATCCCTCTTGCCTCTGAAACCCAGGGCCAGGTTCTCAAAATCGATGAAGACCGCTAAGGTGTGCTCTCCTTCAGGCATACATCGCTCCTCTCTTCTCGATTTACAAACCATCCTACAATTAAATTGAAAATTTGTAAACAAGAGAAAAATGGCGGGTACGCAGCCAGGGACCCCGGCAGGTCGCCTCATGCGACGAAAACGTTAACTCAACATCTGGAGAGAATATCCCTCCGATTTAAACCCCTTTCTGATCTCCCGGATATGGTTGGGACCGCGAGTCTCTAACATCAGTATGACTTTTGAAAATCCAATCGGAATATCCTTGGCTGCCCGCTCGTGGATGATATGAAGGATGTTGGCCCGGTGTTGGGCGACCAGTGTGGTGAGTCTTGCCAGTGCTCCTGGAACATCTCTTAAAAGGATGCTCATGCGTACCAGCCTTCCTGTTTGGGCGAGGCCTTTCTCAAGGATTCGATCGAGGAGGTGAAAATCGATGTTTCCCCCGCTGATGAGCAAGACGATCTTTTTCGCTCTGATCTTCCATCTTTTCAACAGGAGCGCAGCCAGCGGGGTGGCTCCCGCACCTTCTGCTACGATACGTTTTCTCTCCATCAACATGAGGATGGCTGAGGCGATCTCATCCTCTCCAACGGTGATCATCTCATCGACTCCTTTTTTGATCAGAGGGAAGGTGATCTCTCCTACTTTTCGGAGGGCAATGCCATCGGCTAAGGTTGGTCTCACCTTCACCTCCACAACCTTTCCTCTCTTAAAGGAATAAAAAGCGGAAGGGGCATGGATCGACTGAACGCCGATCACCTTCACGTCAGGTCTTCTTTTCCTGACGACGGCGGCGATGCCCGAGATCAGTCCTCCGCCTCCCGTTGGGACGACGATCGCCTCTACTCCGGGGACTTCCTCGAGAATCTCGAGACCGATCGTCCCCTGGCCCGCGATCACCTGCTCATCGTCAAAAGGATGGATAAGGGATTTCCCTCCCTTTGCCAGCTTCTTCGCATAACCGAGTGCCTCATCCGTATTCTCACCGAAGAGGATCACTTCCCCGCCGTAGGCCTGGGTGGCCATCTGTTTGGCAAGAGAAACCCCCTCGGGCATGACAATGGCCGAGTGGATCCCCAAAATGGACGAAGCCAGCGCCACCCCCTGGGCATGGTTTCCTGCGGAGGCAGCCACCACTCCCCTTTTCTTCATCGAAGGAGTGAGCTGCGACAATTTATAGTAGGCCCCTCTGATTTTGAAAGAGCCTGTCTTCTGGAGATTCTCCAGCTTGAGAAAGACCTCTTTCCCGGTCCGCTTTGAGAAGGTATCGGAATAGATCATTGGAGTCCGGAGGATGATCTTCTGAATCATCCTCTGTGCAGCTTCAACTTCTTCCCAAAGCTTCATCTTTCAACGACCCCCTTTTCTCAACAGGCTGATCCGCGGCATTCCTGAGACAGGATGCTGGTCAATCCACACCTCGCAGCCGTAGACGCTTTCGATATTCTCTTTGGTCACGACCTCCTCGGGAGTCCCCATTTGATAAATTCTCCCTTCCTGGAGAAGTATCAGCCTGTCACAAAATTCAGAGGCAATGTTCATATCGTGAGAGGCCATGACAATCGTTAGACCTCTCTCTCGATTGAGCGTGAGGATGAGGTCGAGAAAATCGATCTGGTGCTCGATATCCAGATTGGCGGTGGGTTCATCCAGAAGAATGACCTCGGGTTCTTGAGCCAGGGCCCTGGCGATGAAGACCCTCTTTCTTTCTCCGCCGGAGAGTTCCTCTACGGGCCTTTCGGAAAACGGAAGGATCTTCGTCCACTCCATCGCTTTTCTTGCAATCTCCAGATCCTTTTCGCTTTCGAACAGGAGACGCCCAAGATAAGGAGACCTTCCCATCAGGACCGTTTCGAGGACGCTGAAAGGAAAAAGAAGCTGAGTCTCTTGGGCGACCACCGCAATTCTCTTGGCGATATCCCTTCGGTCCATCTTCTTCATGGGAACGAGCTCGAAGAGAATCTCTCCCCTCTGCGGTGCAAGAAGGCCATACAGGAGCTTCAGGAGTGTGGTCTTCCCTGATCCATTGGGCCCGATCACTCCAACGAACTCCCCCTTCTCCACGCGGAAAGAGACTTCCTGGAGCACCCACGCTTCATGATAACGGAAGGAAATGGAATGGGCTTCGATCATAATGTTCTGATCGCCTTTCTCGTCCTGAGAAGGTAGATGAAAAAGGGACCTCCAAAGGCCGCCGTAACCACGCCCACGGGCAATTCCACGGGAGCGAGCAGAGTTCTGGCAAAGGTATCGCATGCGACGAGAAACGAGGCGCCTATCAAGGCTGAAGCCGGAATGAGGAGGCGATGGTCAGGGCCGAAGATCAGCCGAACAGAATGAGGGATGATCAAGCCGACGAAACCGATCAGCCCGCACACGGAGACGGATGCCGCCGTGATCAAAGAGGCAGAGAGGTAAGAAACCAGTTTCAGCCTCTCCACATCCACTCCCAACTGGACAGCGCTCTCTTCCCCGGAGAGGATGAGGTTCAAGTGGCGAGCGCGGAGATAAAGAAGGAAGACCCCCAGCAGAATATAAGGAAAGATGATGAGAATCGACCGAGCGTTGGAGAAGCTAAAGTCTCCCATCAGCCAGAAGATGATCGTACGGAGTTCCTCTTTTTGGGAGAGGGAGATGAAAAACATGATGAGGGCTGAGAGAAAGGACCCGACGATGACCCCTGCCAGCAAAAGCGTATGCGGATGAATTCTTCCTTCCTGTCTTCCGCAATAGAAGACAACCACGATGGACAGGAGCGCTCCTAAGAAAGAAACCAGGGGAAGGCCGAAAGAAGATACCCCGAGTCCCAATAGAATGGCGATGATGGCGCCCACGGCTGCGCCGCTGGATACGCCGAGAATATAAGGATCGGCCAGAGGGTTTCTCAGGAGGGCTTGGAACGTGGCCCCTGAAACAGAAAGGCCCGCTCCCACAAAGCCTGCCAGAATCGCCCGGGGAAGTCTAAGGGAAAGAATGATGGTCCGCTCCGTCTCATTCCCTGCTCCCTTGAGACCCAGAATGGCCCGAAAGAGAATGCGGATGGAACGAAGGGGTGGGACTTTTACGCTTCCCATCGTGATCGATATCAGGATGATTACGATCAGGACAAACCCGAGAAGAATGGAAATGGTCAGGACTTTTTTTAATGTGATGATTTTCATCTAAATCTCATTGAAAAATTATCAATAGTAGTGGGCACCATAAAAAGGTAACATCAAAAAGGTGTCATTGCGAACGAAACCCTGCACCGCATGGCATACAGGGCGAAGTGAAGCAATCCCATAAGATTGCCGCGTCGCCTTGCTCCTCGCAATGACTGCTTTATTAATGCCTTTACGATGGCAATAGCTCTTGATCACTTTGCGTTATTTCTTATACTTTTCCGGATGCAGAACGCTTGCGAGCTCCTCCAGACCGTCAATGATGCGCGGGGATGGCCGGTCGAGCAGGTCAGAGTCGATGAGGTGAATTCGGCCATTTTTAACGGCTGGGATGGTCTTCCAGCGAGTCCATTCCTTAAGGATCTTCTGATAATCCCCTTTAGGGTTCATGGAACTGATCACAATCACCTCCGGAGACCTCTTTAAAATCTCCTCCATTCCCAGTCGAGGATATACCTCTTTCTCTTTTCCCGCAATGTTTTCACCCCCGGCAAGCCGGATCAGGTCATCTGCGAAACTCCCTTTCCCTGCCGTCACAATGGGGATATCTCCGATCTGGATAAAAACTTTAGGCCGCGGAAGGCGTTTGGTGAGATCCATCACCTTCTCACATCTCTTTCTCATTCCCTCGATGATCGCCCTCGCTTCCTTTTCTCGATTCACGACCTGGCCGATATGGGCGATGCACTGGAGGATGTCCCTAAAGTTTTTCGGATAGATCACATAAGTCGGAAACCCCAATTTCCCTAAGCGGTCCACCATATCCCGGGTATTTCCAGCACCGGTGGCAATGATGAGATCAGGGTTGAGGGCGGCGATCTTTTCAAAATCGAGACGGATATAACTCCCGACGCGAACTTTGGCCCTAGCCTTTTCAGGAAAGTTGGATTGAACCGAGACGCCCGCAATCTCTTCGTCGAGGCCCAGGCTGAAGAGAATTTCCGTGATATTGGGAGCCAGGGAAACGATTCGCTTCGGAGGAAAAGCAACCGTCACTTCTCTTCCGACTTCATCTGTAAACGTTTTCGTGGCAGAATAGGAAGTTGAAAATGAAAAGAAGACGGACAGGAATAGCACCAAGAAAAAACTTCTTCTCCCCATCTCTCCACCGGGAAAGGCTTCTCCTCTCCGCTCCCTTCGACTTCCCATTAGCTCCCTGAAAAGATTGCTTGAAAAACGTACCAGGCAATCTGAGGATTTTCTTTAAATCGTCGAATCGAATAGGCATACCAGGACCGCCCGAAAGGAACATAAACGCGCAGTCTGTGCCCGTCCGCAACGATCCTATCGCGAAGCCTACCCTTCACACCGTAAAGCATCTGAAACTCGTAGTCGGATCTCGGAAGATTCATCTCTTGAATATATTGATAGGCGCCGTTTACCAGAAAATCATCATGGGTCGCAATGCCCACATAGCACTTTCCTTCGAGAAGCCTTTTAAGAAGCTTTAGATAATTGAGACGGATTTCCTCTTTGCCTCTGAGGGCGATGGCATCCGGTTCAATATAAGCTCCTTTGCAAAGCCTGACATTTGCCTTCACGGGGATCAGTCTCAGGACGTCTTCCTCACTTCGCCGCATATTCGCCTGGATGACCACACCCACGTGTTCAACCCCTTCAGACCGAAGCCTTTCGTATAATCCCAATGTTTCGTCCGTCGTGGATGAGTCTTCCATATCAATCCGTACAAAGTTGTTGTACCCGGAGGCGATGCCGAGCAACCGCTTTACGTTTGTACGACAGAACTCCTCATCGATCTTCAGCCCGAATTGAGTAAGTTTAATCGAGAGATTTGCATCCAGACGATTGTAATGGATTGAATGAAGAACTTCCTCGCACGCTCCGACCGCTGCCAGAGATTCTTCACGGGTCCCGACATTTTCGCCGAGGACATCCATCGTTCCCATCATACGTTTTGAGTTGACGGCTCTTACAACACGGACGGCATCGTCCAGTTCTTCACCAGCGATGTAGCGCATGGCAAAGGGTTTCACCAGAGGTCTGGGGAGAAGCTGAATAGCGGATAAAATCAATCGGTTTGCCGGATTCATTTGAGTCAGGCGATGCCATCTCTTGCGAATCCCCCCATCTCCCCGGTCTATACAAAGAGGGGCGAGGGGGGACTTATGATTTTCCTGGTTCGCCCCTACCTGCCGGTGGGCAGGAGCGACGAACCCGTCATGCAGAATTTGTTTTAAAAATTTAGCAAGCTGACTTCCCTCTGTCAATAATAAATTCCCGGTCGCCGACGTTATCGCGATTCCATATCTTTCTTTGGCCCGGGCGACCCAAATTGACAGGCGGAAAAAATTATAGTATTTTTAATGACATAACCTCTCAACCCTCTCGTTGGAGGCTTTGTCGCAACGCTGCCTTGCTGGAAAAAACATCCTGTCCGGAACCGTTTTTTTTCATTGCGACATCGTCTCACAGGGGGAGAGCCTGCGCGCCGCTGGCAGGGGCGGGGTGAGGGGGAGATCAGGCGCATGGAAAGAGAATTACCGCGAAGGATGGTGATGGATTGAAGGAATTCCTTTCTCTCGTTTCAAAACCGGTCAGGTATCTTGGCCAGGAGGTCCATTCGATCAGAAAAGATCCTGCCGAAGTCAAGTTGAAGTTCTGCCTTGCCTTTCCGGATGTCTATGAAGTGGGAATGTCTCATCTGGGAATACAGATTCTTTACCATATTCTAAACACGAGAAAAGAGGTCGCCTGCGAAAGGGCGTTTGCGCCCTGGGTGGACATGGAAAACGTCCTGAGAAGGAGACAGATTCCTCTATCCTCCCTCGAATCCTCGATCCCACTCAATCAATTTGACATCGTGGGCTTCTCTCTCCAATACGAACTCTGTTTTACCAACGTTCTCAATATGCTCGCCCTCTCCAATATTCCTCTGTTCTCCACAGACAGGGATAGCCGGTTCCCCATCATCGTCGCCGGAGGGCCTTTAACCTTCAACCCAGCCCCCATCGCTGACTTTTTTGATGCCCTGGTCATCGGAGATGGCGAAGAGGTAGTTTTAGAGATCTGCAAGATCGCACTTCAATCGAAAGAGGCTGGGGCGAAGAAAGAGGATTTTTTGAAATCCCTCTCTCAGCTGGAAGGGGTCTACGTCCCCAGTGTGCAAAGAGAGGGGCAAAAGATACGTAAAAGAGTTGTCGCCGACATCAACCAGACTCCGTTTCCCACCTGCCCGATCGTCCCTTACATGAAGGTGGTTCATGACCGTCTTAATATTGAGATCGCAAGGGGTTGTAAAAGGGGCTGCCGCTTCTGTGAGGCCGGGTTCATCCACCGGCCTTACCGTGAGAGAAGTCCGGAGAGCATCCATGAGATCCTCGACGCCTCGCTCAAGCAAACAGGTTACGAAGAGCTGTCTTTGCTGTCTCTTAGCGCGGGAGACTACTCTTCTATCGAGCCCCTTCTTTCCGACCTCATGGATCAGCTTGAATCGAAGAAGGTGGCTGTCTCTTTTCCTTCGCTAAGGATCGAGAGTGTGGTGGGACATCTGGCGGAAGAGGTGAAACGGGTGAGAAAAACCGGGTTTACGGTCGCACCCGAGGCTGGGACCGAGCGACTTCGAAGCGTCATCAATAAGGAGTTGGACGAAAGGGTCTTTTTTCAAGGCCTCTCGGACCTCTTCTCAAAAGGATGGAAGAATATCAAGCTCTATTTCATGATGGGACTTCCGACGGAAAAGGAAGAAGACTTAAGGGGGATCTTCGAACTGACCAAAAAGATCACTTCCTTAGCAGAGAGACAGAAAATCCATCCCAATATCAACGTCAGTGTCTCTACTTTCGTACCCAAGCCACACACGCCTTTCCAGTGGGAAGCCCAGATCCCTTTGGAGGAGATGAAGGAAAAACTTCATTTGGTCAGGGATGGGGTAAAGAAGAATCATCTGGGTTTTAAGTGGCAAGATCCTCATCTCAGTTTTCTGGAAGGAATTTTCTCAACGGGCGACCGAAACTTTTCCAGGGTCTTGGCGGAGGCGTACCGCCTGGGATGTCGCTTCGACGGCTGGAGTGATCAATTCCGATATCCCTTGTGGGAAGAAGCCTTTCAAAAGGCAGGACTGAAGATGGATGCCCATACCCGAAAGAAAGAATTCGAGGATGTCCTTCCATGGTCTTTCATCGAAACGGGGATCGATGCTCGATTTCTTTGGGAGGAATACCGGAGAGGCCTCGAAGAGAAGACCAGCCCTCCTTGCGTGGCGGACCATTGTCACCGATGCGGGATTTGCAACGGCAAAACCATCGTTGTGAGAGAGGGCAGGTCGGCGGAAGTGAAGGGTCCCGAGAAAGCGGCCCCAAGAGATACCCCAAAAAGAGACATGAAGAAAAAGATTCGATTAAAATTCAGCAAGGTGGGAGAGATGCGATTCCTGAGCCATTTGGAACTGGCGCATCTTTTCTATCGCGCATCCAAAAGGGCCGGCCTTTCTCTCTGCTTTTCCGAGGGATTTCACCCGATGCCCAAGATCGTCTTCGCCACAGCCCTTCCGGTAGGAATGGAGAGCTTGACGGAGATTGTGGATATGGAGTGCGATGCGAAAATCACTCCGCCTGAAGTTGCGGAGAAACTGAATCAAACTCTGCCACCGGGAATTGAGATCAAGGAAGCGGAGGAGGTTCCACTCTTTTTCCATCTCTCCTCTTTACACGATTCGTCTGTCTACTGGGTACCCCTGGATCATCTTCTTTCACAAGAAGAAACGATCTCAAAGGTCAAGGAGATTTTGGATAAAAAGGAGTTCTTCATTCACCAGGAGAGAGATGGAAAGAAAAGAAGTGTGGACATCCGACCTCTCATTGAAAAAATGGAAATCAGGAAGAAGCCAGGGGAAGAGGCCCAATGGGGAATGGAACTCGCGCTTCGAAGGACGAACGGAAGAACGGCGAAACCTGTTGAGATTGTGGGGGCCGTATTGGATTTGGAAGGAGAGCCCTTGGCTCAATTGAAAGTTGTCAAGTTGGAATAAAGGCTCATCTTTATTATCCCCCTTTGGAAAAGGGGGATGAAGGGGGATTTTTGAAAACAAGTGCTTTCTTACGATAGGCAGTTGGAATCGTTATCGCAGCATCTAAGAAAAAATATGACAGATGCTGAAAACATGCTATGGTCAAAATCTCCCCTCTCCCCTCTTTGCCAAAGAGGGGAAAAACGGGAGAAATGGTCCACTCGATTACGCGAAGAGCCGGAATAAAAAACCGAGTTAAGGATTACAGAAGGCACCTGAAGCCGCAGGTTGAAAATCCCGCCTTTGGCGGGACTGAAATGTAAAATCTGAAATTGGCGAGAGCGCCCATGGCGAATGAACTAATCATTAACGTGACGGAATACGAAACAAGGGTTGCCCTGTTAGAGGATCGCGTCCTTGCCGAGCTTTACATCGAGCGCGCCAAGGACCGGGGGATCATGGGAAATATCTATAAAGGAAAAGTGGTGAAGGTCCTGCCGGGGATGCAGGCCGCTTTTGTGGATATCGGCCTGGAAAAAGCCGCCTTCCTCTACGTCGCGGATGTCCACGGGGGGATCGAAGACTATGAGGACATGGGCTTTCAGGGGGAAGAGATGCCGGCCTATTTCAGCAGCCCTTCCTCACAGATTCAGGACCTCCTCTCCGAAGGCCAGGAGATATTGGTTCAGGTTTCCAAAGAACCCCTCGGCACGAAGGGGACGCGAATCACCTCCCACACCACATTGCCCGGCAGGTATCTTGTCTTCATGCCCCTGGTCGATCATATCGGGGTTTCGAGAAGGATTAAGGATGAAAAGGAACGGAAGAGACTGAGAGAAATCGTCCAATCAATAAAATCTCCCGGCGGCGGCTTCATCGTCAGGACGGCCAGTGAAGGGGCATCGGCGGATGAAATTCGAGCCGATATGGAATTCCTCCTCCAATTCTGGAACAATATCCAGAAGAAAAAAGAGAATTCGCCGGCCCCCTCGTTGATCCACAGTGATCTGACCATGGTCCTCCGCGTCATCCGGGACATCCTTTCCCCTCAGGTCAACCGAATCATCATCGACTCTAAAGAAGAATATGATCGTATTCTCTCCTTCATCAACACCTATATGCCCAAACAAAGATATGAGATGAGCCTCTACGAGAACAAGGAGCCGATCTTCGACGCTTACGGAATTGAGATGGAGATCGACAAAATCCTGGGGAGTAAGGTCTGGCTCAAATCGGGGGGGTACATCGTCATCGATATGAGCGAAGCCCTGGTGCCGATTGATGTGAATACAGGAAGATATGTGGGAAAGAGAAATTTGGCGGACACCATTCTCAAGACCAACCTGGAGGCAGCGAAAGAGATCGCCTACCAGCTGAGACTGCGGAATATCGGAGGGATCATCATCATTGACTTCATCGATATGGAAAGAGAGGGAGACAGGGAAAAGGTTTATCAGGCTTTCGAGGAAGCTCTGAAGAAAGATCGTCAGAAGACGAATATCTTTAAGATCTCAGAATTAGGCTTGGTGGAGATGACCCGGAAGCGAACCCGGGAAAATATCTCCCGGATCCTGGGCGAGTCCTGTCCCTACTGTGAGGGAGCAGGGCTGATCAAGTCGAAAACCACGGTCTGCTACGACATCTTCCGAGAGATCGAAAGAACTTCTACGGAATTGGGGGGCCATAACATCATGGTCGAGGCCAATCCGGAGATCGCCGACCTCCTTTACGAAGAGGAGAGGGCGGGCGTGGAGGAATTGGAGAAAAAACTGAGGAAAAAGATTGTCATGAAGGGCAAGCCCGGATTCCACCAGGAGCAATTCAACATCATCGAGATTTGATCTTTCATTCCATTTTTGATAGATTGGGGTATCCTATATTTGATGAAAATCTGCCTACGCCATCTGCCTTCTTTGGTGAAATAGTATGATAGGAGGGCATTAAAGCGATGAGTTTGAAAAAAGAGCCTATTCTCAAAAAGAATGGGCTTTTTTGTTTTTACTCTCACGAAATTCACGAATCACGAATCCTGAGTCACGCCTGCGTGCCATGAGGTTACAAACTTGAAGTCGCAATTTGCGACTTCAAGCGCAGGCCTGAACCGGTCGCAACTTGCGACCGTATAGAAGATCATCTTGAGGTGCCAATTTGGAACTTCAAGAATATAATATTTCTAATTGACAAATACATATAAAATACATATAATTGTATGGAAGTTGTTTGAGATACTAGAAAGGCCGCAAGGAACATTCGGAATCATGGCATCGAGTTTTCCCATGCCGCCACTGTATTTGATGATCCGATGGCCGTGACGATAGAAGACACCCGACATGGTGAACAACGCTTTATAACAGTAGGGGTAGATATCATAGGAAGGATATTAGTGGTTGTCTACGCTTATTCAAATGAGGAAGAGATAAGGCTGATTTCAGCCCGGAAGGCAACTGCAAAAGAGCGGAGGGTTTATGAGGAAAAAGAATGAGATGCTGGAGGAATATGATTTCAGCAAAGGAAAACGCGGGCCGGTTATCCCCAATAAAGGCAAGACCAGAATCACGATATTCATCGATTCGGATATACTGGGGTGGTTTAGGGATGAAGCTGAGCGTGAAGGCCGAGGATACCAAACAGCGATCAACCAGGCCTTGCGCGATTATATCAAACAGGATAAGCGTCCAATTCAGGATATTGTTAAAGAGGCGGTAAGAAAGGAACTTCGAGTGCTTAAAAAAGCCAGCTAATCTCCTTGGGCCTCGCGCCATGCTCTTTGCGACACGAATCACGGACACGCGACACGAATCACGGGCACGGTTTTAATGAGAAATGGCGCAGGATCGGTTGGAAGAATATTTGTAAATTATGGCTGGAAGAGAGAAGTCCAGAACAATTAAAAGGAGAAGGAAGTCAGTGAATTGTGCTGACCTGACATCCAATCTGCTCTCGAATCCGCATTCCGCAATCCGCAATTGGAATGCTCCGGAACAATTGAAAGGTCAGGAGAGTGAATGAATGATAAAATGTCAAAAGACAGATCCTTGATTCCTCTTGAGCGCATCGAGCGATCGATACTGTTAATTCGCGGGCAGAAGGTGATGCTTGATAGAGATCTGGCTTCCCTTTATGGAGTTACGACGAAAGTTCTAAACCAGGCGGTCAAAAGACATAAAGATAGGTTCCCTGAAGATTTCATGTTCCAATTGACTATAGAAGAAGCGAGAATTTGGTGGACTGAAGTCAGAGGTGGTGGTTTAAGGTCACAAATTGTGACCTTAAAAAGAGGCCAACATATTAAGTATCGCCCTTATGCCTTCACAGAGCATGGAATATTGATGCTGTCTAGTGTTTTAAATAGTAAGACAGCCATTAAGGTCAATATTGAAATCATGCGTGCCTTTGTTCGTCTTCGAAGGATACTTGCATCGCATGCAGATTTAGCTCGTAAACTTGAAGCCTTGGAGAAGAAGTATGATGCCCAGTTCAAAATAGTTTTCGATGCTATCCGTCAGCTAATGGCGCCGCCGGAACCGAAACGCCGTCCCATCGGATTTCGTGTAAAAGAGGACTGATGATTTTTGATAGCTACATTCCGCATTCCAATTTGTTTACGCTATGCCCTCTGCGCTATGCGAGGTTCTGTACGACTGATACCTTGCGTTTTACTCTTATTTGCAGCGACGGTCACGGGAAACGGACACGGACACGATGAAGTGAAGCGGACACGCGACACGCTCACGTTTTTGCAATTGGACGCTGAGGTTAGATGGTTTTGATAATCCGCATTCCGCAATCAGCAATCCGCATTTGGTATGTGAAAGGTGAGGGTGGATGAGGTTTGGCTACCTATTCTGCATTGTTATTTCTATTTTTTGGAATTTGGTGTATATAATAACAAAAAGATTGGGAGATTAAACCTATGAAAGAACTCGATCGGATAACCATTGATCCAGAGGTATGCCTCGGGCAACCCACTATTCGAGGAATGAGGATAACGGTCTCAGTTATCCTCAAACTCGTTGCCAGTGGGATGGCAACGCGAGAAATTTTGGAGGCTTATCCAGAACTTGAAGAAGAGGACATCGTTCAAGCCTTAAAGTACGCGGCTTGGCTCTCTTCAGAAAAGGCAAAACCGATTCCAATAAAAGGAGTCGCAGGTGCCTAGGCTTGATATCTGAATAGGAGGATTTGACCTATGAAAAATTGGAAAGATCGAATAATGATTAATCCAAGCATCAGCCATGGTAGGCCCTGTATTAAAGGGACACGAGTCTGGGTGTCTCTTATTGTTGACAATTTTGCTGCAGGATCAAGCGAAGATGAGATTCTCAAGGCTTACCCCTCCCTCACCAAAGAGGATATCCATGCTGCACTTGCTTTCGCTGCTGAAATGTCGAGAGAACGTTATGTGGACGTACCCCTCGAGGGGGCTAAATGAAGTTCAAGCTGGATGAATGCGTAGACGCTCGACTTTCTATAAATTTGAAAGAAGCAGGATATGAAGCAGTAACTACCCCGCAGCAAGGACTTCATGGAATAGAAGATGAAAGGCTTTATCATCTCTGCATAAATGAAGGTTACATTCTCCTGACCCTCGATATTCATTTCTCTAATGTCTTGAATTTTGATCCAAAATATACCCCCGGGATTGTGGTGTTGAGAGGGCCCGAGGACCTATTTGCCACAACTCGGAAATTGCTTGAAACCCTGATAGAAGGTCTTAAGAGGGAGGAACCAGAGGGGAGGCTTTGGATTGTAGAACTGGAACGAATAAGGATTCACGAGAGCATGGAAGAAGAGCGCTGAGATTATTGCCCCTTTTCATCACGATTGATGAGACATCGGCCAGATATAGGAATTTGCCTATCGGGTTGGAATAATATGGGGAGTGATTTTGCGTCGAACTTAAGCCTGTTCTCAAGGGGGAATGGGCTTTTTGTTTTCTGGTATAGTCTCAAATGATTTACCACGGACACGTGACACGAACCACGGTATTAATGGAATGGGTTTTTTATTTTCTAATGATTTACGGACACGGATCACGCGGTTTTCGGCCCCAGTGGGTTGAGGGGGACACGGTCACGTTTTTAATGTAAAAGGATTGACCGGTGATGGGAACGGAGATTTTAATTTTCAATAACTGTGTGAGAGAATTTGGCAACAGCCGCGGGATGATGGAGACCGAGAGAAATGATGACCTTTCGTCAGTTTGCTTCTAAACCAGAGAGCATTCCTGCTACCACTTCTTGGTATCTGGCAGACTTGGGTGAGGCACGCGGGAAACAGGATCTTTTCACAAAACAATCGCCGCAGAAGTTGAGGGTCCTACGCGAGAACGCCATGATTGAAAGCGCAGTTTCCTCAAACAGGATTGAGGGGGTTACTGTCGATCAGACCCGTATTAGAACCGTCGTTTTTGGCAAATCAATTCTGCATGACCGGGATGAGGAAGAAGTCAGAGGCTACCGGGATGCACTCAAACTCATTCACGAGCAAGGGAGAAGCTTACTTGTGACAGAAGAAACCATCCTGAATTTACATCGGTTATGTCGTGGTGACATCTGGGATGCAGGAAAATATAAAGAAAAAGACGGCGACATCATCGAGCGGTATCCCGATGGTCGAGAAAGAGTGAGGTTTAAGACCGTTCCAGCAGCCAAAACTCCTGCTTTAATGAAAAGTTTAATGGAAAAATGGGAGCAATGCCTTCTTGAGAAGTGGGTTCATCCGCTTATCGCCATGGCAGGCTTTAATCTTGATTTCCTTTGCATCCATCCATTTCGGGATGGAAATGGAAGAGTTTCGCGTTTATTGCTGCTGCTCCAGTGTTACCATCTCGGATATGAAGTAGGTCGATACATCAGTCTTGAGCGCCTCATCGAACAGAATAAGGAGCGGTACTACGAAACATTAGAACGAAGTTCTGAAAGTTGGCACGAAAGCAAACACGACCCTTGGCCTTACATAAACTTTGTTCTTTATACTCTCAAGACTGCTTATCGGGAGTTTGAAGAAAGGGTGGGTCAGATAAAAGGACTCAGAGGCTCAAAAACGGAACTCGTGGGGGCGGCGGTCCAGATGTTTTCAAAGCCTTTTATGGTTTCCGATCTTGAGCGTTCTTGTCCGGGTGTGAGCAGGGATATGGTACGAAAGGTCTTGAGGGATTTGCAAAAGTCAGGGCAGGTGGAATGTTTAGGTCGGGGGCCAGGCGCTCCATGGAGAAGAAAGGGTATTACCTCTAAAAGAGGGTAAAAAAGAGGGTAATAATATTTTTGGTTCGACAGGGGTATGTATTCAAGACGGACACGGACACGTGACACGGAATTAGAGGGGTAGATCATGCCAGCGATTGCATCTCTTGAAGATTTGAAAGCCGCCCAGAAAGATCTCCTGGAAGCGAAGGACTTGAACGAGTTGAAGGCGGTATTTAAAAAATGGCGCAGGATCGGTTGGAAGAATATTTGTAAATTATGGCTGGAAGAGAGAAGTCCAGAACAATTAAAAGGAGAAGGAAGTCAGTGAATTGTGCTGACCTGACATCCAATCTGCTCTCGAATCCGCATTCCGCAATCCGCAATTGGAATGCTCCGGAACAATTGAAAGGTCAGGAGAGTGAATGAATGATAAAATGTCAAAAGACAGATCCTTGATTCCTATTGAGCGCATCGAACGATCTATCTTATTGATCCGTGGTCAGAAAGTCATGCTCGACCGTGATCTGGCCCAGTTATACGACGTGGAAACTCGTGCCTTGAACCAGGCAGTCCGCAGAAATATAGACCGTTTCCCTGAGGATTTTATGTTTCGCTTAACCCGTGAAGAGATCATGAGGATATCACAATTTGTGATATCCTCGGCCCACCCCGGAGTTGCGACACTGAAATTTTCAAAGAATGTGATGGCTTTTACAGAACATGGGGTAGCCATGCTATCCAGTGTTCTGAACAGTCCCAGGGCTGTTCAGGTCAACATTCAGATCATGCGGACCTTTGCAAAACTTCGGGAAATTATGTCACAGCACAAAGATTTAGCCAGGAGACTGAATGAGCTTGAGAAGAAGTATGATGCCCAGTTCAAAATAGTTTTCGATGCTATCCGTCAGCTAATGGCACCCAGCGAACCCCAACCGCCAAAGAGACGAATAGGCTTTCTGGTGGAAGAACCGCGTGTGCCCTACAAATCCTCAAGAGGATCTAAGAAGCAAAAAAGACAATGAGCTCTTATGGGGGAATCGCATCAAAGCAGTTTTTGGTTTGGATTTTCGCTTCACGCTTTACGCTTGGATGTTTACGCTATGTTCCATGCTCTTTGCTCTGTGCTTTTCTTGCAGTCACGAGTCACGAATCACGGTGTTAATGAAATGGGTTTTTGTTTTTCGGACCAAACGCCTAACGCCTCGCGCTTTACGACTCACGGTTATGGGAGAACATCTGAACAATTGAAAGGTGAGGGGAATAGTAAATAGTGTTGACACGACACCGATGCCTTTTCAGACAAGAAATTAGATTATGATCACCGAAGCGGATACCTGCCGAAAATATGTTCTTCCAAAGCTCATCGATGCTGAGTGGGATAATGAACCTCATTCCTTTACAGAGCAAAAGACCTTTACCGATGGTCGTATCGTAGTTATAGGGAAAAAGATCAAACGCCAGAAACAAAAGCGAGCTGACTATCTGCTTCGTTACACCCGCGACTTCATGATCGGTGTTATCGAAGCAAAAGCCGCTTATAAGTTACCGGGTGATGGGCTTCAACAGGCTAAGGATTATTCCGAAATTCTGGGATTGAAATTTGCTTATTCTACAAATGGCCATGGCATCATTGAATTTGATTATCTCACTGGCAAGGAAAGAGAACTGGACTCATTCCCACCCCCAGCCGACCTCTGGGCACGTCTCAAATCTTCACAGAATCTGAATGAAGAGACAACAAAGCGCCTCCTCACACCCTATTATACCCAAAGTCAAAAGGCCGCCCGATATTATCAAGAGATCGCAATAAACCGTGCAGTCCAGGCAATCCTCCAGGGAAAGCGTCGAATTCTTCTGACCATGGCAACAGGTTCCGGAAAGACTTTGGTTGCTTTTCAAATTTGCTGGAAGCTCTGGAGCGCATTATGGAACAAGACTGGCGAATACGGGCACCCCAAGATCCTTTATCTCGCAGATCGAAACATTCTTGTTGACGATCCCAAAGATAAAGACTTTGCTCCTTTTGACGATGCCCGCTGGAAGATCGAGAATGGCGTGGCCAATAAAGGCCGTGAGATTTACTTCTCAACCTATCAGGCGATTGCCAAAGACGAGCGACGTCCTGGTCTATACAGGGAGTATTCGCCTGATTTCTTCGATCTCATTATCGTGGATGAGTGCCACCGAGGAAGTGCGCGTGACGAAAGTAACTGGCGGGAGATTCTTGAATATTTTAAGCCGGCTTATCAACTTGGTATGACCGCGACACCGCTTCGAGAGGATAATAGGGACACTTACCGGTACTTCGGGAATCCAGTTTACACCTACAGTCTTCGTCAGGGAATTGATGATGGATTCCTTGCCCCCTACCGAGTGCACCGTGTGATAACAACCTACGACGCTGCCGGATGGCGTCCCAGCAAAGGCGATCTTGATCGCTTTGGCCGGGATATCCCGGACGAGGAATATCATACTCCAGATTTTGAACGGATTGTCGCGCTCCGTGCAAGAACTGAGGCCGTCTCTCGTCATTTAACCGAGTTTCTAAAGAAAAACGACCCATTTGCTAAGACCATTGTTTTCTGTGTGGACCAAGAGCATGCCGATGAGATGCGTCGTGCCCTGAATAATTTAAATGCCGAGCTTGTGCAGAAGTATCCTGATTATGTCTGTCGTATCACATCCGATGAGGGACAAACTGGCCGAGGACATCTAAGCAGGTTTCAGGAACTTGAAACAGTTTCCCCTGTAATTGTTACCACATCGAAGCTTCTAACGATCGGGGTAGATGTTCAGACCTGCAAAAATGTTGCCTTGGTTCGGGTTATTAATTCGATGACTGAATTCAAGCAGATCATAGGCCGTGGCACCCGCGTTCGAGACGATTACGACAAGTTTTTCTTTAACATCTTGGATTATACAGGCAGTGCCACTCGTCTTTTTGCGGACCCAGAATTTGATGGGGAGCCGGCACTCTTAACAGAAGAGGAGATTGATGAAAAAGGAGAATTGATCCCCAAAACCTACGAAGTCGTTGAAGGAGAGGTAGTCGTCCCCGAGCCTGAAATAGAATGGCAAGTGACGCCTACCATTCCAGATGATTCGGAGGGACAGCGGCGGAAGTATTATTTCGATGGTGGCCATGTCGAGATCGCTGCCCATCTCGTTTATGAACTTGATACCGATGGAAGGCAACTCCGGGTTGTTAAATTCACGGACTATACCGCAGAAAAAGTCAGGACGCTTTATCCTACAGCTATTGAATTACGAAGACGCTGGGAGAATCCAGAACAGCGGTCCGAGGTTATTGCCTTACTTGAGGAAAGAGGAATCGACTTCGAGGGGTTAGCCTCTGCCACAAATCAACCTGAGGCCGATCCTTTCGACCTTTTATGTCACGTCGCCTACAATGCTCCACTGAAAACACGGCGTGAAAGGGCAGATAGGTTGAAAAAGGATAAGAAAGATTTTTTTGACCAATATGGCCCCGAAGCCAAGACGATACTTAGTGAACTCCTCGATAAATATTCTGATTATGGAACTGCCCAGTTTATCATTCCCGATGTGCTGAAGGTTCCACCAATTTCTAACCATGGTAATGTGATAGAGATTGCAGACTTGTTTGGAGGGGCGGAGAAATTGAAGGAAGCAGTTAATCAGTTGCAGACCCTGCTTTATGCTGCATGAGGAGAGCCAAGCTGAAAAGCTTTTACACTAGCAAAAACCTTGTTGAGCTGTTCGGCGAAGTTAAAAACCAGCAGAAGTATGCGGCGATTAGAAGAACAGGACTGGTCACCTTGGATGCATCATTAATTAGGGTATTTGAAGAAAAGACAAAAGATGACATATTAAGTGTCTTAGTTTCAGTTCCTATTGAGGATTTGCGAAAAATTAGTAACGAGTCAGAATTTAAGACATTCTACAAGCAGCAGCTTGACCGGATTGAAAATGCAGTACTAAGAAAAAATGCAAGAAATGAAAAACTCGGTAAGGGCCTGAAATGGGGTCACTGCACCAAGATCCTTTCGATTTTTGTTCGGGAGATTGTTTTAAGGTCACGTATCTGCTCAAATAAAGAGGTAAAGCGACTTGTCCCACTTCTCTACGTTCCTCTTGATTCCAAAGTACTGGGAAAGTTACGTGGTTGTGGGTTGTCTGAAGTTCCCAATAGAATTAAAGATCTCTCAACCGCTAAACAGTTTTGGAACTTACAGGAATTGGTAAGAAAGGCAGCCAAACAGGCAGGCACCTCTGCGATCTACCTAGACGATGTTTGGGTGGAAGGGTAGGAGCTAAAATGGCTCGAAGTGTCAAATCAAAGAATGCCATCCCTTTAACTACAGCCCAGGAATTGGGAAGCCTCATTAAGTCTTCGCGGGATATCATGCGAAAAGACAAGGGACTAAGTGGAGACTTGGATCGTCTTCCCATGCTTACGTGGATCATGTTTCTCAAGTTCCTTGATGACTTGGAACAGATCCGTGAACATGAGGCCACTATAGCAGGAAAGAAGTTCCGCAAGGCTATTGAGCCACCTTACCGATGGCGGGATTGGGCAGCAAAAGAAGATGGAATAACTGGTAACGAACTGACTGCTTTTATTAACAACGAAGAGGCAATACGCCCCGACGGAACAAAAGGCCCTGGTCTCTTCGCATATTTAAGGAACCTTCAAAGTTCAAACGGGGGCGACCGCCGCGATGTGATTGCCATTGTTTTTAAAGGCGTTACAAACCGGATGATCAGTGGCTACCTACTACGCGATATCATTAATAAGATCAACGGCATCCACTTTAACTCCTCACAGGAGATTCACACTCTCAGCCATCTGTATGAATCCATGCTTAAAGAGATGCGCGATTCAGCAGGTGACTCCGGAGAATTTTACACTCCCCGCCCTGTTGTCCGTTTCATGGTTGAAGTGATCAATCCACGCCTTGGTGAAACCATTCTTGACCCAGCCTGCGGCACCGGAGGTTTTCTTGTAGAAACTTTCAATCACCTGGAAAAGCAATGTAAGACCGTACAAGATCGCGACATTCTTCAAACAAAGAGCATCTTTGGAGGCGAAGCTAAACCTTTACCTTACCTTCTCGCCCAAATGAATCTGTTGCTTCATGGGCTTGAATATCCGAGGATAGATCCTCTCAACAGTTTGCGTTTTCCCCTAAGAGAAATAGGAGATAAGGACCGAGTGGATATAATACTTACGAATCCACCTTTCGGCGGTGAAGAGGAACGTGGGATTTTGGGAAACTTTCCAGATGATAAGCAAACCGCAGAAACAGCACTTCTCTTTCTCCAACTCATCATGCGCAAATTGAAAAGGCCCCCAAAGCCAGGGCGGGCTGGTGTTGTTGTCCCCAATGGGACACTCTTCGGTGATGGAGTCTGTGCCCGGATTAAAGAAGAACTTCTGAAAGAATTCAATCTCCACACCATTGTGAGATTACCCAATGGCGTGTTTGCCCCCTACACAGGTATTGTCACAAATTTGTTATTTTTTGACCGATCCGGTCCGACGAAAGAGATCTGGTATTATGAACTTCCTTTACCCGAGGGCCGAAAACAATATACCAAGACCCAGCCTTTGCAATATGAAGAGTTTGCGGATTGTTTGGCATGGTGGGAGGCCCGAAAAGAAAACGAACAGGCATGGAAAGCTTCGGCAGAGGAAATCCTAAAATACGATGAAGGAGGGAATCTTATTTCGGCTAATCTTGACATTAAGAATCCAAACAGCAAACAAGACTTCGAACACATGCCTCCATATCAATTAGTGGGGGATATCCTTAAGAAAGAGCAAAGAATCATAGAAATTATAACCGACATAAAGCGAGCTTTATCGGAGAGCAATTAATGAATAATTCATGGCCAAAGGTAAAGTTAGGAGAAGTGATAAATCACCGCAAAGATTTCGTGCGAATTGATGACCTTAGTACTTACAAGCGTTGTCGCGTCCAGTTGCATGTCAAGGGTATTGTGCTCCGGGACTTGGTTGCAGGGAGTGAATTAAAGACCAAAGAGCAACAGATTTGTCGTTCAGGTGATTTTCTTGTTGCTGAGATTGATGCAAAAGTTGGTGGATATGGAATCGTTCCTGATGAACTTGCCGGCGCTATAGTTAGTAGTCACTATTTTCTTTTTGATGTCGATCGAACCCGGCTTGATCGTAATTTTCTCGGTTACTTTATTAAAACTCCGGATTTTTTTGATCAGGTTTCTGCCAGAGGAACCACAAATTATGCTGCTATTCGTCCTTCGCATGTTCTTGAATATCAGACCCCTCTTCCTCCTTTAACTGAACAGCAGCGGATCGTGACCAAGATTGAGAAAATGGTCACCAAAATCGAAGAAGCCCATCGCCTTTGTCATGAAACTACGCAAGAACTGCCGGCCTTATTCGCATCCGCCAGTAGAGTAGCTTTTAAACCCAAGCCCCATTGGTCAGAGGCAAGAGTGGGGGATTTCTGCGAAATGCCACAGTATGGTTATACGGAGTCCGCAACAACCGAACCTGTAGGCCCGCGCTTCTTGCGGATTACGGATATCCAGAATGGACGTGTTAACTGGGACAACGTCCCGTACTGTAGCTGCCCGAATCCTCGACCATATTTTCTCAAAGAGAACGACATTTTATTCGCACGAACAGGCGCAACGACAGGGAAGAGCTTCCTCATACGGGATTGTCCCGAGGCCGTTTTTGCATCGTATCTTATTCGTCTCCGTGTCCGTTCCACGGTCACCCCGGAGTATTTGTACCAATACTTTCAGTCCCCTTCCTATTGGATACAAGTAATTGAAGAGAAGAAAGGAACAGGGCAGCCCAACGTAAACGGTAAGAAGCTCGCAAATATTCGAGTGCCTATTCCACCTCTTGAAGAACAGCGGCGGATAGTGGAGTATTTGGGCGGTTTAACAGATAAGTTGGAGGTACTATCAGGATTGCAGGTTAACACCACCTCTGAACTTGAAGCCTTATTACCATCCATCCTCGACAAAGCCTTCAAAGGAGAATTGTAAATGAGTAAACGGATGCCATTAGTTAGCCAGCATTTGGAGAGTATTTCCCGTGAAGCATTGGAGAAGTATCAAGACATCGTCCGCAGATATGTTCGGCGCCGACAGGGTGTTTATGCACTCTATCGGCGAAACAAACTATACTACATAGGATTAGCAAGTAATCTTCGCTCTCGTCTCGCTCATCATCTGCGGGACCATCACCAGGCTTCTTGGGATCGATTCAGCGTTTATCTCACTATTGGCGACAGCCATTTAAAAGAGTTGGAATCTCTTATCCTCCGGGTCGTTAAGCCGAAAGGAAACAAACAAAAGGGGAAATTTCTGAGATCAGACGATGTTCGAAGAAGATTTGCGAGAGATATCCGCTCACGTCAACGTAATGAGCTTCTTTCACTTTTGGGTAAGGAAAAGGTTTTAGATGTGGAAGAAGGAAAGTTAGCCACAGGAAGGCAACCTATTCTGGCGGATTATATCGACGGACCAATAAAATTGCAGGCCCGCTATAAAGGAAAAATTATTAAAGCCCGTGTTGGCCGTAATGGATCGATTAGGTTTAAAAGGAAAGTTTACTGGTCTCCCTCTCTCGCAGGCGCAGCAGCCTGTAAACGAAGAACTTGTAATGGCTGGACCTTCTGGCAATACGAGCGCGCACCCGGCGACTGGGTACCGCTAAACGAACTTCGAAAATAAAAACAAGGTCAGTGGATGTGTTAAGTTGCTGTAGACATATTATACTAAAGGGCAAGGGTACAACATTTCATGCGAATTGACCCGGGCAAGTTGATCCAATTTATCGTCTGTCAGGCCACCGAGTTCGGTGCCCCATTATCCCCAATCAGGGTTGTTAAATTCGTCTATCTTACCGACCTTTATTATGCGCGGGAAAACAAAGGGGAGACTCTGACCGGGTGGCCATGGAAATTTGTTTATTTTGGTCCTTATTGCACGGAATCCTTTTTGGCCCTAAAAAAGGCGGTGGAGGTTGGTTTAATAGAAGCGAAACCTTTTGAAAGCAAATATGATGATAAGGATCGCTTCCTGTATTCATGCCCTTCAGAGGAAGGGGCTGATTTTGAGAGTCAATTGAGTATCTATGTTTGGAGTTCGCTTAAAGGAGCTATAAAGAAGTGGGCGGATGATACCCCAGGGCTTCTTGATCATGTGTATTACGACACCGAACCGATGGAAGATGTCAAGAGGGGAGATTCGCTTGACTTTTCAAAGGCTCGCCTTCCTATTGACCTGCCAAAGCTTGAGATGAAAAAGATTTCAAAATCCAAAACTCAAAAAGCCAAACAACTAATTTCTGCCCTGCAAGAGCAATATCGAGCGAGTTCATATAAGCTTTCCGAGGAAAAAGTCTTTCTGGCTCGCGATGGAGCCTTCAGAAAATCTCTGCCGCTTGTGGATGATGAAGACCTCGAGGAAGGGTTGAGTGGAGTTGCGAAGATAGGAAACGTGGAATCTGACTAAGAGAGGGATAAAGTTGGGTATAGTTCAGCTTATTGATCCCTTTTATGTAAAACTCCCCGGTGACACTTTTAGACGGGCCAGCGTTGTCGGTCAATTTTGCTGGGTTCCGGTGACACATTTAGATCCTATCCCCCGAATGCTGGATGTAGAAAGATTTGATCCTCACGAACACTATGCAACAAAATTCTCCATCCGAAACATGACTGATGGAGACTTCAAGAAGAAAACGCGCCTTCCCATAAAAGCCCTATCATTGAGAGAGACCGAAGAATTGGTAATCCAACGGGCCAAACGCAGACCGGCAATTATCATTTCTGGAGAAACCACGATCTTCGAAGACGTGAAAACTCTCCTCCAACAGATGGGAAGAAAACACCTCCAACAGGATAACCTGATTGTCGCGCCACTTTATTCTGTTGAGTCAGGCGATCATGAGGGGGGATTTCCTCCGGTCATGGTAGCAAGAATCAGGGCTCTCATGTACAAGCAATTCTTCTTTTGCCCCAGAGAAAACTCACCATTGGTCACCGATAGCATTATGAGACTGGACAGACTTCATGCTGTCGTCCCGAACTATCCCGCATACGTCCCCGAACCGTACTGTCTCAGTTCTGAGGCTCTGGGGGTATTAATGGCAATGCTTCGTTCACTCTTTGGAGCAAAAGAAGAGCCCGAATTCAATACGTTGAAAGAATTGGTATTTGAGTCACTTCCTGACGAAGCAAGGCTGAATCAAGCATAAACGGAGAATCTTCGGGATCAGGCTTGAGAAATTGATATTTGGTGCCATCCATAAAAAAGTTGTCCGGTAGTTCGGGCGTTGAGTCAATAAGCTATTGAGTGATCGGGCCAGTGGTAAATACACGCATAACGCAGAGCGCAAAGCGCATGGCGTAAAGCTCAAAGCAAGACTATCGTGCCTGACTGCCCTGTATCCCGCGAAACGCGGGACTAGGTACAGGGTCTGCCGGCAATGTGCGCTGCCGAGCGCACAATACGAAACGATATTTACCCCGTTAGAAATATTGCCTCGCTTGGTTTTGAGTCCCGCTATAGCGGGACTGGAATTTCTAACGGGGCAAGCACAATTTTTTGAGGTGCTTCCATTTTTCAGTCAAAAACCCATCCCATTAATTGCCTGATGCCTCATTAATAAATGTTACCCGAAAGAAATGAAGAGAGAGGTATCGTGACCATAGGTTTTTGGGAACGCAAGGTTTTAAAAATAGTATCAAGCTTATTTTCTATCGCTCTCCTCAACCTAAAAGGGTTAAGTGTTTCAAACTGCTCTTTAAGAGACCGTTTCACCGAAGCTGAGACAGAAGGTAATTCTAAGACTCTTTGATAAGGAGTCTTAGGTTGATCATAACGCTTAATAGACTTTCCCTCCACCAATTTCTTCTCTACCAGCTTCACGGAGGGTAAGAAGAAGTTATGATAGAGCCGCCATTCGTGGGTGTATAAGTCATTCATGAGCCCGACCAGGACGCGTTTATCGAGTCGATGGTATCCAAACCACTGCCGGACATGGGTCCAGTTTTTCTGTTCCACATGAGCGTTGTCATCCTTATGATAGG
>Ga0208821_1000218_pt1 | contig 48959 bp, 56 predicted proteins | sample June2015DPH_20_5_FD_184720 | JGI IMG/M metagenome (GOLD analysis project Ga0208821, IMG submission 184720) | Peatland microbial communities from SPRUCE experiment site at the Marcell Experimental Forest, Minnesota, USA - June2015DPH_20_40... | ecosystem: Environmental > Terrestrial > Soil >...
GAGAAAGGCTCTCCAGAAAGAGATTGAAAAGGGAAGATTGAAACAGGGAACATCCGGGGTGGCAGAGGCGGCTTGATGAACTCAACAGGAGCCACTGCCAAATTTCAACTAAGAACGGTATTGACTCCCATCGATTCTGTAGTAATAAACGCCCATTCTGACGAAGAACTGGGTGAGGAAATCACTTCCCCCTTATTATCATAGATAATCAGTGATAGAATACGGAGTTTTTTTTCTATACAGTTTATTTCATTCAAAACCGTTGAAAAGCTGACATCCTTAAACCCTGGCCCATGCTTCATCACCCACCATGTTACGCCCTTGTCCGTGTAATTAATTCTTTCCCACACTCTGACAATGTTTTTAGACGGGCGAGTCACGCTCTGTACATCATAGTATTTCAAAAAATTCTCATAGGTACTATAAAGTTTCCAATCCGCCCCCCACACTTCCGCATAGCCAAAGATAGCAAGTCCCATAAGGATAATTCCCAAATTAACCGATAATGATTTCATTTGGTCACCTCCTTTAATCTTCCATATATGGCTTGATTAAAGCTTCAAATTCGAGTCTACTTCCACACATCTTAGTTCCAACATAACAACCCACAAGAGTCCCATCTTTCCTCTGGAGACACGACCCGATTAACCTCCAATCGAAAGCATCATGCAGCTGTACCAACTGCAATTCAGTTTTAGAAAAGAAATAATCAACCCGTATAAGACATTTATCGAGTTTTTTGTTGTAGTGACTACTATAGCCATGGATAACTTCTGAAGAATGGTCTCTAAACCACTTTCTCGCTCCTTCAGCACACTTCTCCTCAAGAGCCAAGGTGCTTTGAGCATTTACTGAAGATACCATCATGATTGTAAAAAATAGTGCTAAAATAAGTCTTTTCATCTCAGCCCCCACTCTTGGCTTGCTACACCATTTTCGCAATTTCAAGATTAACCACCTTCACCATTTCTAAAAACTCCTCTTTAGTGAATATTCCCTTTTCCACAAGCAAACGAATAACGGCATCCTGAGAGACCAATTGGGACCTAATGAGTTGTTCAGACGAAACGACTTGTTTAGGATCAAGAGCGCTTGCCATACAACTTACCTCCTTATTTAAGCCATTGTAGTATAAGTATTACGGCCTGAATCAAAGCAACACCGGCAAGAACATATGTCGCTCTTGTGAGAGCCCTTGAAGCTCTTTCATTTGATTCCCGAAATTTTCTCAATGAGGATCGGATGCCTCCCATAGACTCCCTAAGAGCGTGGCTTTGTCTTACGAAGTCTCCCGAAGCCGTATCTACGCTACTACAAAGTTTACCCACAAGTTGCAACTGAATTTGAGCGCTTATTGCAGCCGCAAGGTGACTGTCGGGAGATACGCGCAAAGCGGCAAGGTATTTTATAAGCTCTTCAGGGCTTTTGCCTTCAATGCTATATTCCGCCATTTCGTCAGACCTCCTTTCATGTTAAACCCGCCACAGCATGGTTTTGCAGATGAGGCTTTTCATTTTTTCTCCTTCTTTTCAAACCTCTCCCAATACTCATCAATAGCACGCCTTAAAATCTCGGATGCTGAAAGACCCAACTTTTTAGACATGGTATTCAATCGTTTCAACTGCAAATCAGTTAGATAGAAGTTTCTTCTCGCTGGTCTTGTCATCTAATCACCCCTTTCTTTAAAATGTATCTTTATGATACACTTGTTATATCTTTTGTCAAGCTTTTTCTTTGGAGTATGTCGGATAGAATCATATTGCATATTTTATTGCATATTTTACAGTTGACTTTTCCCATCAATTTAAATACCCTCTTACCTAAATGTGATGCTATTTTTTAAAAAGGAATGATTCTTTATCTCATTTTTTGTAAAAGGAGGGCAACCCTATGAGAATGAAAGAATCAGTTGTATTGGCCTTAATACTTACTCTGTTTTTTGTATGGACTTTTCTTTCCCAACAGGTCTCTGCTCAGACTCGTGCCAGAACGGAATCGGGAAAAGAGGTTATTCTTTGCTCTGATGGCACTTGGAAATATGCTGAAGAGATAGAAGTGTCTTTGGCAATAAGAAAGGAATTTCTTAACGACGAGCGAATGACCAGCAATGAGAAGATATTTCCCTATTGGCTCAGAAGGGAAGTACCAGGATCACGACTCGTAATTTGATAATATCCTAAAATACGTTACCGTAGTGATAAACTTCATATTGGTAGTATTGATATCGTATCAAATCCTGGAACTACAGCAAAACAGGAGCTTGGCGATTCTGATAGTTGTTCTGATCATACTTGCATGCATCGGCATACTCTTCCTTATACAAATGAGAATTAGGAAAGGGCAACATCTATTCGCATAGTAGCAGGTGAGCATAACGAGTAGGTGCACCGGACGTAGCAAAACTGTAACTGACACTCTTCAGTATTTCTACCAATAAGCTCGCAGTGGAATATTGTCATGGCCCCTCCACAAGCCTAAACTCCACTCTCGGAACAAGGGGAAGGCCGGGAGTGGAGATCCCGACCTTATCGGCTCCGGTTACCTATCCCCTGTCTGGTGATCAACCTCACATCTAAGTCTTGGGACCCCATTTAACAATTACCTGCCCAGTTATGTTTACAAGGCTTCCATCCTTTAGCGTTATTTTCCAATATGGCAATTCTCCCGTAGGCGTGGAAACTGCCTCTATTGGTCCTATAACATCTTCACCATTTGCCCATACAGATTTGATTTCCAGGTTTTTACTCTTAGGGAACGGTTCCATATAACCTCCTTTCTTTATTGCCCCCGTAGCTGCGCCTATGACTTCAAAAATTCTCCTATCACGCCCTAAAGATTGTGGCCTCCAAACCGGTGAGGATTCCCGGCTTATCGGGTGACCTGCCCTATGAAGGCCCTTTTAAATCATGCCGGCATTTTTCTAAGATTCCAAGTCCCGGCCACTTCATCTGTGAAGATTAACATCTTGTGTTTTACAGTGTCATTCAGTTCCCAAATGATATGTTCTACATTCAGAACCCGAAGAACCTTTTGGGGTGGTTCCGAACCTGGCCACAATCTTGGGTTAATAATATCTCCGACACTGATAGGCATAAAAGGACTTGAGGAATTAAAGGTAACCCAAACATCATCAACACTTTCAGGTCTAAAAATTTCCAGAATGTATTCAATTTGCTTCATCTCTTCTCCTTTTCCCCTCCGGGAGGGTAGGGGCTCCGTGCAACGGATTTTTTCTGTAACTACACGCTCATTTTAAACCTAAATTGTGCCCGTTTCTGTGCCCATCATGTCAAAAACTTCCTAAAAAACATTAGCATTTACCAACATTCTTGACAACAAAAAAAGAATGATGGTATTCTTTAAGCGATTGATTTTATTTGGCTCCATGGCATGTCCCTGGAAATTAAGGGGATGATTCCTAATCCGTGTGCCGCGTGTTCGAGTCACGCCAGGGGCGCTTTCCTTCTCACAATCCAGCGGCCAAGAGTTTCATCAAACGCGAGTGAATGGGATGCCGAAAAAAACCATCCGATGTCCGAAATGCGGGGAAGAGATCGAGGTTTATCAAAACCCTATCCCGACCGTGGATATTATCATTGAGATCGAATCAAAAGGAATAGTGCTGGTCAAGCGTAAGAACCCACCCCAGGGTTGGGCTATCCCGGGAGGATTTGTCGACTATGGGGAATCCTTGGAAGAGGCTGCTGTCAGGGAAGCCAGGGAAGAAACCAATTTGGAGGTAAAATTAGTCAGACAATTTCATACTTATTCGGATCCAAAAAGAGATCCAAGACACCACAGTATTTCAACAGTTTATATTGCCAAAGCTAAAGGAATACCTAAGGCTGAAGATGATGCCGTTGAGATTGGAATTTTTAATGAATCGAACCTCCCCGATCAGATCGCTTTTGACCACCGATCCATATTGAAAGACTATTTCAAGCGAGCTTTTTAAGCCCTTCTTCAATCCGATCCAGTCCCTCTTTGATGTTTTCCATCGATGTGGCATAAGAAAGCCTCTCAAAGGAATCAGCCCCGAATTCAACACCGGGAACCACAGCCACTTTCGCCACGTTCAGGAAGAAGTCAGCAAGGTGCGTAGAGTTCTCAATCTTCTTCCCCTCATAGGACCTCCCGTAATATGAGGAAAAGTTTGGAAAAACATAGAAGGCGCCCACCGGCCTATAGCAAGAGACCCCCGGCATCTTATTCAAACGATCCACAATATAGTTCCGTCTCTGGGCGAAGGCAGAAACCATTTTCTCTACCTCATCCTGCGGACCGACGAGGGCCTCTACAGAAGCCTTCTGAGCAATGGAGGTGGGGTTTGAGGTACTCTGGCTCTGAATATTATTCATGGCCGAAATAATCTCTTCGGCTCCGGCCGTATAGCCGATCCGCCAGCCTGTCATGGCATAGGTCTTGGCAACGCCATGGACAATAATCGTCCTTTTCTTCATCTCCTCACTCAGACAGGCAATGCTTGTGACCTTAAAACCGTCGTAGACAATTTTTTCGTAGATTTCATCGGAGATGACAAGAAAGTTCTTCGAAATCGCCAACTCTGCAATTTTCTCTAATTCCTTTTTCGTATAAGCGCTTCCTGTAGGATTGGACGGACTATTGAGAACCATGGCTTTGGTTTTCGAAGTGATCGCCTTTTTCAAATCCTCCGGCGTTATCTTAAACTGGTTCTTTTCCGTGGTTTCCATAATAACCGCCGTCGCGTTTGCGAGTTCCACCATGGGAGGATAGGAGACCCAGTAGGGAGCCGGGATAATCACTTCATCTCCCTGATCGAAGATGGCTTGCGCCAGATTGTAGAAGGAATGTTTCCCTCCGCATGATACTAAAACCTCAGATCTTTTATAGGATAAGCCGCTATCTCTCTGAAATTTCTTGATGATGGCGTCTTTTAATTCATCAATACCTCCGACAGGGGTATACTTAGTAAAACCTTCGTCAAGGGCTTTCTTCGCGGCCTGTTTGATGTTTTCAGGGGTATCAAAATCCGGTTCCCCCGCACCAAAACTGATGACGCGAATGCCCTGCGCCTGCATCGACTTTGCCTTGGCATTGATGGCAAGGGTAGGGGAGGGTTTCAAAGCTTTTGCTCTATTAGAGAGAACGGTCATTTCTATGCCTCCTTAAAAAGAATTTCCGAAATTTTGTTAATCCTCTCAACCCCTTTAATCTCTTGTGGCATAAGAGGGAGTTCTATCAATCCAATCCTTTGAGAATATTGATCTCTCAATATCTGAATGTAGTGTTGCTGCATCTCTTTTCTGATTTTATGAAAATTACAATCTGCCTCCTGAATAACGTAATTGACGATTAAATGGTTCACCTCGAGTTGATAGTCATCAAAATCTTTAATAATCCTCTCCGTCTGCCGAACGCCGAGGGCCTCGGGTATGGTCACAATGATGAAGTCGGATTTTTGAGGATCTCGAATAAAGTTGACCACTTTCTCTGCCAAGTCCTCCCATCCGCTAATGATTTCTAATAGAGATCTCTTCCCCTTTTTTAACTTAACACTTTCCTTTAACTTTTCAAAGTAACTATACAAGTTCATATAAAATTTGGTAGCGGCCTCGAGATGTTTAAGAAATATCTGAGGGAGATGGAGAAGCCTCAGAGTGTGGCCGGCAGGAGCTGTATCCCAGACGACTAAATCATATTGCCCGCCTTCGACTAACTCCAAAATATAATTGAGCATATACTCTTCTTCTATCCCCGGCGCACCTCCGATATACTCCACAAAATCGTAATCGAGCGTGGTAAAAGAGGATACCACTTCGTAGATCTCCGGCCCGAATCTGTCCTTCCATTTTTTCAAGACCACATCAGAACTGATCTCGATTCCAAACAAGTTCTTCGTGTGCTTAATGAGTCTTTCCTGATCGCCAATCTCCATCTCAAAAATGTCTGAAAGCGAGGGAGTCGGGTCGCTCGAGATGATCAAAGTCTTTTTCCCCTGTTGCGAGAAATGAAGGGCGATTGCAGAGGCGCAGGTGGTCTTTCCGACACCTCCTTTTCCTCCGATCATTATCAGGCGCTTTTGTTCCCTATCCAACCGTTCTAATGGAGCAGCCAATATGACCTCTAAAGGCATTGATTTTAAAGATATTAAACTTTATAATAAATTGTTTTAATGGTCAAGATATGCTTAAGGGCCCCAACGGAGGAGAGTTTTGGCATCAGGGATGATCGAGATCGATACGGAATTGTGTAAAGATTGCAAGTTGTGCATCTCGGTCTGTCCTCATCGGCTGATAGAATCTTCTGATCGAATGAATCAGAAGGGTTACTATCCTGCATCTTTTGTCGAAAAACATCTAAAGAAGGAGGGCAGAAAATGCACGGGATGTGGTCTCTGTGCCATTTCATGCCCTGAAATTGCGATTGAGGTGTATCGTGCCTAAGGTCTTAATGCGCGGAAACCATGCCCTTGCCGAAGCAGCTGTTCGCTCGGGGTGCCGGTACTATTTTGGATACCCAATCACCCCGCAGAACGAAGTTCCCGAATATATGTCCGAGAGGCTCTCCAAACTGGAGGATGGGGTATTCATTCAGGCGGAAAGCGAGATCGCCTCGATCCACATGGTGATCGGTGCCAGCATGGCTGGTGGAAGGGCGATGACTTCCTCTTCAAGCCCTGGAATTAGCCTCAAACAGGAAGGGATTTCCTTCCTTGCCGCTTTGGAACTGCCGGCAGTCATCGTGAACATGACTCGAGGAAGCCCGGGTCTGGGCAACATTGCTCCGGCCCAATCCGACTATTTTCAGGCCACAAGAGGAGGGGGACACGGCGATTACCGCACTATCGTCCTTGGCCCCAACTCGTGTCAAGAACTTGCTGATTTAACCTATAAGGCATTTGATCTGGCCGACGAATACAGGACTCCTGTGGTGATCCTTGGAGACGGAATGCTTGGACAGATGATGGAACCTGTTGAATTACCCCCCGAGGTTCAGATAAAAAAATTACCCCATAAAGATTGGACGTTGACGGGTGCCAAGGGAAGACCCAGTCGATTCATTCGATCACTTCTTTTAGACCCTTTTGAGGAGGAAGAACACAACTGGAAACTGATGAGGAAATACGAAAGGATTACCAAAGAAGAGGTGAGTTGGGAGACCTTCTTTGCAGATGACGCCAGATTGATGGTGGTCGCCTTCGGGATCGCAGCCAGAATCGCAAAAGGGGCGATCAAGAGGATGCGGGATGAAGGGCTGAAAGTGGGACTGATCCGGCCTATTTCTCTATGGCCTTTTCCCTCTAAAGCAATCAAGGAATTGACGAAGAAGGTAAGGCATTTTTTTGTATTTGAAATGAATATGGGACAAATGCTGGAGGACGTCAAGTTAGCACTTGAAGGGAACGGGGAGGTCCATTTTTATGGCAGGCCGGGAGGAATTATTCTTACTCCCTTAGAAATTTCAAGAGTGATATCGAGCTATTATTATCAGAAGAAATTGGGATAGACCATGCCAGCTACTTAAGAAATTCTAGAGGGTGTTCCGGAGCCGCTTGGTAGAGGCTCGGAAGCACATCCAACCACGTTTTCGAGGCAAACCCTAGGTAGGGGGGAAAGAGAATAGCGATGAAAAAGGTTTTTTCCAGACCGAAATCTCTCAAGAAAACTCCCTTCCATTATTGTCCAGGATGCGGCCACAGTATCCTGCATCGAATCATCGGAGAGGTCATCGACGAGATGAACCTCCAGGAAAGAATCATTGGTATTCCCCCGGCAGGGTGTGCTGTATTGGCCTACCTCTATTTTGACATTGACATGGGAGAGGCATCCCACGGAAGAGGGGCGGCCTTGGCGACCGGGATGAAAAGGGCGCTGCCGGATCGGATCGTTTTCACCTATCAAGGGGACGGGGACATTGCCGCCATTGGAACAGCCGAGACCATCCATGCCGCGGCTCGAGGAGAGAACTTTTCAACGATTTTTGTCAACAATGGGGTCTACGGAATGACGGGCGGGCAGATGGCTCCGACTACGATCCTCGGACAGACCACCACCACATCTCCCGGGGGGAGGAAACAAAAAAGGGACGGGTTTCCCGTCAATCTTAGCGAAATGCTAGCCGTTGCCAAAGGAAGTGCGTACATAGAAAGGACAGCCGTCAACAGCCCTGCTAATATTTTGAAGACGAAAAAGGCGATTGCAAAAGCCTTTCGCATTCAAGCGGAAGGATACGGATTTTCGCTCATCGAGGTTTTGTCTCCGTGCCCTACCAACTGGAAGATGGAGCCTATCGAAGCCTGCAAATGGATCGACGACGTAATGGCCGTCCATTATCCTTTAGGGGTTTTAAAAGATGTAACCGGAGATAAAAGAGATGCTCATTAAAACGGTTTTTTCTGGATTTGGCGGGCAGGGAGTCATTATGATGGGATACCTCTTGGCAGTGGCCTGTATGTATGAGGAAAAAAACGTCACCTGTTTGCCTTCTTACGGGGCCGAGGTGCGCGGAGGGACTGCCAATTGCACCGTTGTCATCTCGACGGAGGAGATTGCCTCGCCAGTCGCCTCGGAACCTGAGTTTGCCGTCCTGATGAACAACCCTTCGTTATTTCGATTTCAGAACCAAGTCCAGTCAGGAGGAACCATCTTTTTGAATTCGAGCATGATTGAGTCAAGGCCTGTCCGCGGCGATTTGGATATTTTTGAAATTCCAGTCAACGACCTAGCAAAAAAATTCCCGGGGAATAAGGTGGCCAACATGATTATGCTAGGTGCCTTCATCAAGAAGTCTGACCTGGTTTCTTTGGACGCGATGGCCCGTGTCTTGAAAGATACGTTCGGAAATCGAAATCCAGCGGTATTGAAATCAAATAGGTCCGCCCTGCAATTGGGTTATGACTATTTGGAGTGATACCACAGACGATAGACGGAATTCATAGTTAATCGGTCATCGTTCATGGTAATCATTCGTTGTCTAAGAAGGAGAAAGAACGCCATGCCGGTTAGACAAATTTCCGTCAGCCTCGAAAATGTTCCCGGAAAACTCTCCGAAGTGAGTGAATATTTGGGTGAAAACGGCATCAATATCATCGGACTAAGCGTTGCCGATACTGCGGATATTAGTGCCGTTCGATTTGTGGCGAACGATCCTGAAAAAGCAGCCAATGTTTTGAGGAGCCACGGTTACTCGATAAAAATAACCGATGTGTTAGCGGTGGAGACGCCTAACCATCCAGGGGGTTTGAACGCTATTCTAAAACCCCTTAGGGAGGTTTCTATTAACGTCAATTATCTTTATACTTGCCTCGGAACAGGGGAGAAAACGGTTCTTATCGTGGGCGTGGATAAAATGGCTGAAGCGGTGCAGATTTTAAAGAAGAACTGGGTTCACATGTATAACGAGGAGCTCTATCGGTTATAAGATAAACGATGGACAGGTTGAGTCAAGGGATTAGGGATTTGGGGTTGGGTGTTAGCTCATCTGAACCCTAACCCCCAGCACCCAAACCCTGATTTTTTAAGCGTAGCTATGAAGCCCCGAAATAATATAATTCACGCCAAAATACGTAAATAAGACTGCGACAAATCCAACAATCGACAGAATGGCTGCCTTTCTTCCCCTCCAATCTTTTGTAAATCGAGCATGCAAGAAGGCTGCATAAACAAACCAGGTAATGAGGGACCAGGTCTCTTTGGGATCCCAACTCCAGTAGCTTCCCCAAGCATAATTCGCCCAGGCAGCGCCCGTAATGATCCCCAGGCTCAACATTGGGAAACCGATCACAATCGATTTGTAATTGATCTCGTCCAGGACGGGGGTCGAAGGTAGCCACTTTGCCCCTCCCTCCTTAGAGGAACCTCTTCTGTCCCGAATCAAATAGAGGATGCTGACCCCGAAGGATACAGCAAAAGAGGCATATCCAAAAAAGCACGTTGTCACATGGATAGCCAGCCAGTTGCTCTGCAGCGCAGGCATCAGGGGCGTAATCTTTGCATCGATGCCGGGGACGATGGAGGTGAGGGCGATCGCCAAGAAAGCAAAGGGAGTGACAAAAACGCCTATGATTTTCTGCCGGTACTTAAATTCGAGAATCAGATAAATTAAGACGATGGTCCAGGAAAAGAAAATCAGCGACTCGTACATGTTGGAAAGCGGAACATACCCATAACCCGTCTGATGTGTCTCCAACCAACGGGCGAGAAGGCCGACTGAATGGGTAACAAGGCCAATGATCAACAGGGAGGTGGAGAGGGTCCCGATTATTTTATTTCGTGAGGCCGTAAAGATAAGATAGCCCAGAAAGCAAAAGAGGTAAATAGCCATTGAAATATTAAAAAAAACTTGGCTCGAAAAAGGGAAAACCATATTTCTTGCTCCAGGAAAACGAGTAAAATAACTAAATCAAAAATAACCGATCCCAGGATGAATGTCAATTTTAGCACAATTTTTTAATCTCCATTTCGTCCTTTTGCCATTGAGAGCGAACGAAGAGAGCGTGCCTGCACGCCGAAGTGTCTACCTGGGGTAGGCAACAAAAACAGGGCGTTCCTGCACGCGGGCGTGACAATCTCTTTATTTTCAACCTCTTGCGAGATTGCTTCGGTCGTTTCACTTCCTCGCAGTCACATTGCGACACAGTCTACAGATATGAGGCGAGAATAGGGGGAGGCTATTTTTTCTCCATGATTCTGGCTTCTTTTAAAGGCAGGGAGGTAGGAATGAATTTCTTGTCCGGTTTGACCCTCTCAGAGAGCTGGATTTTATAGGTTGCCTTCAATAACAGGACCCCGTCATCTTTATGCCGATGGATAAACTCCTCCATGGCTGAATATTCTTGTCCCTTGAAAATATTACGGCAATTTCTTAGCAAATACATTAAGTGAATGTCATCCATTTTATAATAGATTTCGAGAGGACGGTGAGATTCCTCGGGAATCCTTTCTAAATCCTTGACCTCGATGTCTTCAGTGATCGTTTGACACAATTTAAGAAAGGCATCGATTCGGTTTTGAGAAGGGGGAGGATTCAATTCTCTCTTTAATTGTTTGGAGACCTCTCCAGATTGAACTTTGATTGCAGTGCACTTTAAAGAATAGTCCCCACGGATCAAGAGGTATTTCAACGGTTCATTAATCTTCTTTCTAAATTTCTTAATCACAAATTTCTCTTTTCCGTTGGTTGCTTTAAAGAAGGAAGTTTTGATAGGCTCGAAGTATGCCTTCTCGCTTACAAAGGAATCTTCAATGATTTCCAAATCTTCTAATTGATGTCCCTGATGATGGATCAAAAATTCCTGATAGTCATCCGCCTCAATCGTTCTAAACGTCTCAAAGGACCGGCCGGGGTCAAATGGGTACTCCGGATGCTGGTCAAAGGGGGTTTTCATAAAAATTTCGTCGCAATCCTTGCAACGAATGAGCTGGTTCATTTGAACCTCCGGGTTATTTTAATATACGTTTGCTGGGGCCCTCAGGTGATCCTTGACGAGGAAGGCGTCTTCCATCTCCTTCAAAACGTCTAAGAAAAGAGAGACTAAATTAGGGTCAAATTGTTTTCCGGCGTTCTTCACCAATTCATTTTTTGCATCTCCGTTGGTGAGAGGCTTTCGATAGGGGCGGTCAGAGGTCATGCTGTCGTACGAATCAGCGATGGCGATGATTCTTGCCCCCAGTGGGATTTGCTCTCCTGCTAATCCGTCCGGATAGCCTGCTCCGTCGAAACGCTCATGATGGTGCTGAATATAAGAAAGGATGTTAGCGGAGAGGTTTAATGGGATTAAAAGTTCGATCGATTTTTTGGTGTGCTGTTTAATGATGACCCAATCCGTCGGAGTCAAGGTCCCCTTTTTATTAATAAACCGGTTACTGATACCGATTTTTCCTATGTCGTGGAGATAAGAAGCAATCTGGAGTTCACTCCGCTCTTTGGGCGAAAAGAAAAGGCGTTTGGCAATAAAATCGGAATAGTAACAGACCCTCTCTGAATGGCCCGAGGTATAGGGATCCTTCTCCTCAAGGGTATAGGCGAGGACTTTCGCAAATTCCAAACAGCTTTGAGCGTCCGAAAGGTTGATTTCGTCCCATTTACCGTTGGCAATTTCCTTTCCCTCTTTGTGAGCAGGAAGATCAGAATCGGCATGGGGTTCCTTAAGGAGTTGTTGATTGAAACAGTCACCAAGAATTTCTTTCACCTTTCGATTCAATTTTCGTCGTTGAATCGATTTGTCAATTATAGATAAGATTTCGGGGACATTGAAAGGCTTAGGGATATAATCAAAGACCCCATAACGAATGCCTTCGATCGCACTTTTTAACGTCCCGTATCCCGTGATAATGATGATCATCACATCCGGGTCAATGGTTCTAATCTCTTTCAGGGTATCGATCCCCGTCATGCCGGGCATCTTAAGGTCTAATGTCAAAACGTCCATTTCGATCTGCTGAATCATCTGAATGGCAGCGTATCCATTCTCAACAGCAAAGACGTTGTAGTTTGGTTTTAGAACCATCCTTAAAGATTCTCTTGGCCCAATTTCGTCGTCAACGATGAGTATGTTCGGTGCGTTGGCTTTCGATTCCATTGGCTCCCCTTCCGATCGAAAATAAGAATCAGATAAAACATATACCGTAGCAAAAAGTTTGCCATCTGTTATAAACAAAAAGCATCCCTTCGAAAATTAGGCAACTATTTGAAATTTAATTGGAATTATTATTTCATTCGGAAGATCAGGACTTACGGGGAGAAGGATGGGACAATTTTTTTCAAAATTGAACGGAAATTGACAATTTTGTGACGGTTTTAATACTCTTTAAACTTATCCTGATTGATGCCTAATTTGTCCATTTTATATTTTAATATCCGACGACTGATCCCTAAGATTTCTGCGGCATGAGATTGGATGTAGTTGCTCCTTCTCAGGGCATCCAAGATGACTTCCCTCTCGAATTCTTCCTCCGCTTCCAAGAAAGACACCTTCCCGTCCAAAATAGATTCTTTTAGTCCATTGATTTTAGGAATGTTCTTAAAAGAGAGAGGCAATTCGTTCAATTGGATATATTCATTCGATGTTAAGGCAATCACACGCTCAATCAAGTTCTCCAATTCCCGAATATTCCCAGGCCATTCATACTCCATCATCAATTCTAAAGCTTCTTTACTGATCCCCCGCACATTTTTATTATTTTCAAGATCGAATTTCACTATAAAATGGTCAATGAGTAAAGGGATATCCTCTTTCCTTTCCCTCAAGGGAGGAATCGTAATGGGGACCACGTTGATCCGATAATAGAGGTCTTCGCGAAAACTTCCTTTTTTGATCATTTGGTTCAAATCTTTATTGGTCGCCGTGATCAGCCGGACATCGACTTTAATCGTCTTTGATCCCCCGACGCGATTGAATTCTCTTTCTTCCAGAAATCTGAGAATTTTGGCCTGGGTCGCCAAACTCAGTTCTCCGATCTCGTCGAGGAAGAGGGTCCCCTGGTGGGCCACCTCAAAACGGCCCAATTTTCTCTCTATCGCGTTGGTGAAGGCTCCCTTTTCATGTCCAAAGAGTTCGCTCTCAATCAGCGTCTCCGGAATGGCGGCGCAGTTAATGGTGACAAAAGGATAACTCTTCCGATTGCTATTATAATGAATGGCCCGTGAAATCAGCTCCTTCCCCGTTCCACTCTCTCCCATGATCAAGGCAGTGGATTTCGAATCGGCAATTTGCTTGACCACCTTGAAGATTTCTTTCATCAATTTGCTTCTCCCGATGATGTTCCCGAAGTCGAAGCTTTTTCCCATTTCTTCCCGACGATATTTAACCTCTTGCTCGAGCGCCTTGGTGGACAAGGAACGGCTGACGATGAGACGCAATTCATCGACATCGAATGGTTTGGTCACGTAATCATAGGCTCCGAGCTTCATCGCTTCGACGGCCGTCTTCACCGTTTTGGTGGCCGTAATCATGATCACAATGATATCCGGGTCATTCTGTTTAATCCTTTCCAAAACCTTCAGACCGTCCAGATCGGGCAAAATGATGTCGAGGAGGATCACGTCCGGGGAGTGCAATTTGACTTGGAGAAATGCTTCCTCTGCGTCTTTTCCCAGGAACACCTCATAATCGTTCTTTAAAACCATCTTGAGAGATTCTCTGGCACCTACCTCATCGTCGACGACTAAAACGCTTTTCACCTTGTTGCTCCTTTACCCGAAAATAAGGACGACGAACCGTTCATCGTTTATCGTTCATCGTTCACTCATGAAACAGCTTCAGGTTGATAATATATTAATCTCCTTCTCTCAATAGGAAATCTTAAGGAGACGATTGTCCTCGGTTTCTTTTCATTCACCTCGAATCTCATCATCCCCTGATTCTTTTGAATAATTTCTTTGACGAGGCGCAATTCCAATTCAACGGCCTCTTCCTTTTGGAGAGCCGGGATCCCCAGTACGGACTCAAATTGTTCAACGGGCTTCTTATAACCCGTGAAGATAATTAATATCTCAATATATCTTCCGTTCTTCTTGTGGGACTTATTGGCCTCAGCGGCTTCTGTCCGCGGATCGAGGGACTTGGTTAGGAACCCTATACTCCCATTGGGAGGGACAGAAGGGAGGACGTATTGGAGAAGAGCATCCAAGATATATCTCAGCTGCTCCTCGTGAACGGTCGTTTCCGGAAGATCCTTTTCAAATTTCTTAAATATCTTTATGTTTCTGTCCTGCAGTTGACCTTCATGTCTCCTTAGAATCTCTTCAAGGATGAAGTGAACCGTATCCTTTTTTTCAATGGGGGTATTGATCTTAATGTAGGTGAGAAGATGGTTCAGGACGGAATCGATCTTCCCGATATCTTCGGTGACAATCTTGTAAAAATGCTCCCTGAATTCAGCGTCGTTGAATTTTTCCCGCAAGAGCTGCGTGAAGGTCTTGACGGAGACCAAAGGGTTTTTAATGCGATGAACCAATTCAATTAAAAAAAGCGACAAAATATTGGTATTTTGCTCGGATGGGAAACCCTGAGGTTTCGATTCGGCCAACTTCGAATCAGCCTTTTTCAGAAAGGTGACAAAGGATTCGCTTTCATTCTCAGTTTCGAAGAGGAGGTCCCTTTCCGTCAGATCCTTGCCCTCGGAAAACATAGCGCTTCGAATAATGACCTGCTCCAGCTCTCTGAGGTTCCCCGGCCACCAATAGTTTTGGAACAATTTCAAAATGTTGTCAGAAATTTCCACCTTACTTATTTTCATTTTCTTAGAATATTCTTCCAAAATATACTGAGCGATCGTTGAAATCTCTTCAACGCGGTCCCTTAGGGTAGGGAGATAGACCGACAGAGTACTTATTCGATGGTACAAATCCTCTGAAAATTTGCCCTGGGTGACCTTTTCTTTCAAATTTCCTGAAGAGGATGAAATAAATCTGAGATTCTTGATGACTTTGCTCTCGGCGCCGTTCTGCAGAAAACCATCTTCAATCAAGTCTGACAACCTTGACTGACAGGATTGTCCCAGCTCCCCAATTTCTCTTAAGTAAACAGTAGCTGGAATGGTCCCGAAGTTGTTTTCCCTAAAGACACGGGTAAACTCGCCACGGAATGAATCCTCGGTTTGAGTCTTACAATCGATCTTATAAAAACGATAAAATTTCCAATCGCCAGTGTAATGGATGATCTTCGCAACGAGCTCTTTTTCCGTCCCACGCTCCCCCTGGATGAAAACAGGAACATTATTATGAGCCGCTTTCTGGGCGAGCGAAATGACCTGTGATGGAAAGATGGGGGAATGAATCAACTCTTGGTAATTCATCGTTCCTCAACAATATTGGAGGTATCCTTCTGGTCCTCCCATTCTTTCTTTTCCCTTTTCGGACGGTCCTGCTTGACCGGTAAGTTGATAAAAAAGGAAGATCCCTTGTCCAACTGGCTTTCCACATCAATATAGCCTCTATGATCCTGGACGATCTGATGCGAGATGGAAAGTCCTAATCCGCTCCCCGTGCTTTTCGTGGTAAAGAAGGGATTGAAGATTTCTTCCAGATGTTCCCCCGGAATCCCGCAGCCGGTATCGGCAAACTCAATTTGGGCATACGATTCTCCCCCCGGTTTCGTAAAGGCTCGGGTCTTGACCATAATCCTTCCATTCTCGGGTGTGGCCTGAATCGCATTCAATAATACATTCAAGAAGACTTGTTTGATCTGTTCCCGATCAATCTGGGCAGGGGGTAAATCAGAAGCATAGTTTTTGAGAATGTTGATTTGTTTCTTTTTTGTTTCTGTTGAAACCAGGAGGATCATTCCGTCTAAAATGGTATTGATATCCTCAAACTTCAACTTTGGATCAGAAGGCCTGGCAAAATCGAGAAGCTCATTGACGAGCGAAGAGATCCGGTCTACCTCGCCGGAGGCAATCTTGAGAAATTGGTCTCGAAATTCCTCGTCGTCAAGCCGATCCGGCAATAATTGAGTTAGCGTCTTGATAGCGACCAGGGGGTTACGGATTTCGTGGGCCAGCCCCGCCGTGAGGGTTCCAAGGGAGGCAAGTCGGTCTGCCCTTCGGATATAGGATTTTGACCTTTTCAAATCCTCATAGAGCCTCGCATTCTCAATTGCGATCGCCGTCTGGTTTGCCAGGGTGCTGAGTAATTCAATATCTTCATGAGAATAGATATCTTTGGTAAACTTATGGCTCAAATTAATCATCCCGATAAGCTGCCCCTTTGAAATGAAGGGAATGCTTACATCCGCCTCCAATAGAGACATTCCATTGACGACATCATTTAATTCTGGAACATGGGCCCACTTTGCCAGTTCTTCCCTAATAATAATTTCTCTAACTTTTTGGAGATAGTGGGGAAGGGGATTGTCTTTAGGAAGCTGAGGTGCTGAATCGGTCATTTCTATATTTTTCGACTCAAATAAAGAATAACTCCCTTTCTCCTCATTCCATAGAAATAAGGATGCCTTTTCAACCCCCATTGTCTGGGTGATTGTCTCTATGATTTTTTTCGAAAGCGATTGTAAATCGAGAATAGAAACCATGGCCTTGCTGAATTCCGCCAGGGTTTCACGATAATCATAGAGTCTCTTGAAAAGAATTTGTTCCACGGCCTTCTCTGTTTGAGGCTTAATCCTGTAAAATAGAATGGTGATTAAGAAGAGGAGCGCAACAATAACTGCCGAAAATAGATAACTAATCTTATCGAAAAAGACCCTTTGACTTACAAGAATGAGTAGAAACGACGGAACAAACAGAAGTGCCAACAGAAGAAAATAAGTTGTCCCTTTTTTTAGAACAATATTAATGTCCATTAAGCGGTGCCTGACAATAGAATAGGCCGCAAAACCCACGTAGATTACTGTACAGGATGGACCAAGCCAAGTAAATGTTGAAATCCCGGTCATCGGGAGCAATAGATTAGCACTCACTCCCGACGCGGCTGTCAGAAACATACCGACTAAGCAGTATTTGATCTGGAGCCTCTCAATCCCTACAGCCTTTCGGTACGTTCTTATCAATAATAAGAATCCTAAAAAGATGAACCCAGTTAAATAAATCGACCACAATGGATGCATCGGCCCATAGTGAAGCGCCGTTGGACCTGGACCTGAGGAGGACACAATCTGGTCAGTAAAGGACAGAACAAGAAACAATAATGCTGGTATTGCGAACGGAATTAATTTCCTGGCATTAATATTTCTTCGCCCACCGGGAAAAAGGAAAGCAAATGAGAGAAACGAAACCGGTATGAATCCCGCTGTAGCAAATGCCATCCTTCCCCAGAACAACTTCGTCGGCCCCCCTAAGTAAATGATTAGGAGACTGAGCCCCCAGCCGGCACAAGCCCAAGCAAGAACAGAGAAAATTAAGTTTATGCTCTTATGAGCTTGGCTTTTTAAAAAAACTAAAAACCCTAACCCAAAATTTCCAAAAAATGCAATTAGTAAAAATAGTTTTGGGATTAACAAGTTATTTTCCTATATGCAACTAAATAATGAATGTTACTTGAACTTACCGACGATCACGACCGTATGACTCCCACCAAACCCGTGTGCATTCATGAGCGTGGTCTTTACAGCAGCTCTTCTAGGACGATTTAAGACATAATCAAGATCGCAATCCTTGATCGGATTTACAAGATTTATTGTCGGAGGAATAATACCCCTATTAATAACTAAAGTGCAAGTGATCATTTGAAGAATTCCAGTAACGGAGAAAGACTGCCCTGTAACTGGTTTAATGGAGGAAACGGGTATCTGATATGCTAATTCCCCAAAGACTTTTTTAATAGCAGATGTTTCGTTTAAATCATATTCCGGAAGCCCATTACCGTGAGCATTGATATAATCGATGTCTTGGGGTCTAAGATGGGCGTTCTTTAAAGCTCTATCCATCGTAATTGATGCAGCGTCACCACTTGGATCTATTTTAAATAAATTATAAGATTCGTTCCCTGATGCATAGCCTAAAATTTCACCATATATCTTTGCCTTTCTTTTTAGAGCCGTTTGAAGTTCTTCAAGAACCAAGATAGCCCCCCCTTCACCAAGTACGATTCCGTCTCCAGTAATGTCAAATGGTTTCAGTGACTTTTCGGGGTCACTATTTTGCCTCGTAAGTATTCCACCGGCACAAAAAAGGCCAACGTTACAAGGGGTGATAGGAGCCTCGCCAGCGCCCGCAAGCATTATGTCAGCATCCCCCAATCTAATTGTATTATATGCTAGGTAGGCTGCATCGAGGCCCGAATTACATGCTGCGGCTACCGTTGTGTTAGGTCCCTTCAGCCCAAATTCACAGCTTATAATCCCAACAGCAGAATGAGTGCAAATTACTATCGCCCCATGCGGGTTTAACCTCTTGATGCCCTTTTCCAAGAAAAGGGCACATTGGTTTTCTATCCAGTCTCCTCCCCCTATCCCAGAACCAATGAACACTCCAGTTCTATGTGGATCTATTGTACCTAGGTCTAACCCTGAATCCTCCACCGCCAGTCTTGAAGCTGCCAATGCAAATTGGGCAAATCTCGCCAATCTCTTTGCAGTCTTGGGATCCATATAATCGGTAGGGTCAAAATCTTGAACCTCAGCGGCCACTTGACATGGGTAGGAAGAGGCGTCAAAGTGGGTTATTTTTTTGACCGCGGATCGTCCTTGAACTAATGAATTCCAAAAATTGTCTATTCCTGTTCCGTTCGGAGCCACTACACCCATTCCGGTTATAACCACCCTCCTCATTTCCACTACTGGCTTAGCCCCCTTAGTTTCTATTTAAACAACCCAAATGCAGTGGAGGATATACGGCATCACTAATCCACTGGTCGTAGCTGTTTGAGATATTTCTTTTGATAAAACGCCTGAATCAGAGAAAAACTAATTTTGTCCTGTAGGATCTTACGAATCAATTTGCCCTTCGGATAAGCTTTGGAAAATAATTCCTTATAGCATTCGTAGAACTTGAGGCCCGGAATTGTGGTCGCTATCACCGAGTGCATGCCATCAAAATATTCATAGTTGTCGGTAATAAGCTGATCCTCGACTTGTTCATAAAGGTATGTCCCAGGAAAGGGAGTGAGAATCGAAAAAATCGGCTGGTCGATATCCATGGAATGGACACACTCGATTAGCTTGACAAAATCTTCCTCAGTATAAGATGGGTCAACTATGAAGTACCCTATTATGCCGACTTCATTTGCTTTCAGAATGTGCGCAGCTTCTGTATTCTTGCTGACCGTGCATCTCTTATTGAGCTTTTTCAAATCGTCGTCTCTAAACGATTCGAAACCTACCAATGCAGCCGCAAGGCCAATCTGTCGCCATTTTTCTATTAAATGAGGTTTCTTGATTATTAAATCCGATCGGACATATATTTGATATTTCTTCTTTATCCGCGCCTCCTTGATCTTTAGGTATAGTTGCTCCACCCACTCAGAATTTTCCCAAGAGTTATCATCGGCGAAGATGACAAATGGTTCTTCTATCTTAGCAAGTTCACTCACGATAGAATCTGGAGTTCTCACCCTATACTTGCCTCTGTTAAGTCTCCATTGGCAGCAGAACGCGCAACGAAACGAACAGCCTCGAGACCCTATGATGGAAGCAATTGGGCGCCAGGTACCACGAAAGTAGCGATGGCGATATTTCGACGTCAGGTCGCGCCTTGGATTAGGTATTTCGTCAATGTCAATAAGGGGTCTCTCCCCAGTGAACAGAAGATCTCCATCTTTTGGGATTGCAAGCCCTTTAACCGAATAAACATCCCCTTTTAGCTCTAACGATTCAATTAATTCCGCGAATGTTCTTTCTCCCTCCCCTATGACAATGAAATCGATGAAATCCTTTGCAAAATCTTTGGGAATGACACTGGCATGATGGCCCCCAGCAATTGTGATTATCTCGGGATTTAAGATCTTGGTCTCCTTCAGCACCTTGATACATTCGTAATACCCTGCGGTAACGCATCCCGCCCCAACAACATCTGGTTGAAAACCTTCTATCTCCCTTCTTAAATGAGCACCATTGATACGCATATCGAGGATTTTGACATCGTGCTGAGGAATAGTAGAAGCAAGAATTTCATAAGCCAAGGGCTCAGGAATATGAGACCTGTTTGCGAAAAAGTTCGAACAAAGCGGAGGCTGGATTAGCAGAACTCTCATCTTTTGACTTCCATTTTGCTTGTTGCCGATAGATTAAGCGCAAAATAGGCAGGGGAAAATACTAAAATATGCAGGTTGGTCGACTTAATCTTTTACAACATTTTTCTGTCGTCCCCTTTATAAGAATCCTGCCTTTTTCTATTGACGTTTCCCCCCTGGCACCCCGGTCACTTCAATTTAATAATCCCATTAGGCTAAGGTATTATTATAGACATTTTTGGAATTTGTCAACAATTTTGTACACAAATTTATAAGTATTTTTATTCGTTAACATTTTACGATTTCTTCGCTCGGTACCTGCTCGTGGATTCTGCTTTTGATCATGAAGGGTTCAGGCGTCTCTCAAAATACGTTGAACAAAAGAATTTAACTCACCCCGTATTCATCATTCTGAGCCCATTTCCAGGAACGGATCTCTACGAAATGGTGAAGGGAAATCTCATAACCGAGGGCTTCCGAGCTCATGGATTTCTTCCATACCGTTCTATCTCTAAACTCCCGTTGGACGAGTTTTACGAAGAATTTTTGGGGCTCTACCGACGAGCTTATCCGTTTAAGAAATTCGTTAAATCGATAGCACAGCGAAAGGCTGCGCTTTCCCCAAAAACGATTTTCATGAACCTTAAGTTACGGAAGCGGATGGACTCCCTAAGGAACCATCATGATTTCGTAAGAAGAGCAACCCGTGCTTAACAATAGATGTCCCGGAGACAAATGGGCTCCCGGATCACACCGAATTTGGTTCGTGACGTAAAAATACCTTCAATATCAGTACCTACTATTGTTACTGTTCAGTTGTTTCTGCTCACACCTTTTATACCCACGGGTGATCTCTAATAAAGGGACACAGATGGGTTATCACGTAACAACGACATTCTTGCACAAAACTCTTTTCGGCACGCTATTTTCTAAAACCGGCTTATCTCATGAAGAAAACAAAGGGACAGAATTTACAATAAATAACAAAGAGTTACGAAACACCTTGAAGAGACTAGCAAATTGTGCTATTTTTTATTAATCAAAGCCGAGGAGAGGCATATGCACATCGATGAAAATAAGAGGTTTGACAAGAGAAATGTCGCGCAGAATATTAGGAACGGGATAATTACGCAAAAAGATTATGAAATCTTCCTGTCAAAGTTGCCGGATGCAAGTGAGAAATTGTTTAATCCTGAGGAGAGCATTACCGATTTAGATGAAATCAGATTGAAAAAAGAGAGTGAACCATCATCCAAAAAGAAGGGGGCAAGGAAGAAGGCGAAAGGGAAGGGGAAGTGATCATGCCAATTTACGAATATCGCTGTAACCAATGCAACAGGGAATTCAGCGAGTTATTTCTCAACCTAAGGGAAGCCGGTAAAGTCAGGTGTAAATACTGTAATAGTCGCAACCTAAGTAGATTGATTTCTTCCTTCCGTGTCCATCAAACCGAAGGATCTCGACTGGAAAACTTCGACACCTCAAAATCCCAAGGGGATGCGTTTTATAAGGATTCAAGAAATGTCGGACTTTGGGCTAAGAAAAGGATGAAGGAGCTGGGGGTGGATTTGGGGTCGAAAATGGGTGAAATCGTTGAGAAAGGCAGGACGGGAAAGATACTTGACGATTACAATAAGTAAGATTTTATGGGAGTTATTAACTCGTATCGAAATCCGAGAGATTTGAAACCAATAAATATGAGCGCCTGGGACGTACAAACGAGCATCGATACGAGCCTCAGGAACGATAAACAAGATTCGATTGCGTTCAAGGTTTTAAAATAATGGAAGACAAAGATTATTACAAGATTCTCGGAGTTTCAAGGGACGCCACTGAGGATCAAGTAAAGAAGAATTACAGAAAAGTTGCGATGGAATACCATCCCGACAGAAATCCTGGTAATAAAGAGGCAGAGGAAAAATTCAAGATGGCTTCAGAAGCCTATGAAGTTCTTAGAGACCCTGAGAAAAGAGAGATTTATGATCGCTACGGGATAGAAGGTTTGAAGGGCACCGGGTTCACCGGTTTCAGGGGATTTGAAGACATCTTCTCCGCTTTTGGAGATATCTTTGAAGACTTTTTTGGGTTCGGGGCTGCCGGCAGAAGCAGGACCAGGGCACGCGCAGGCGCGGATTTGAGATACGATCTCAAAATCTCATTTCATGATTCAGCGTTTGGCAAGGAAGCCGAGATTGAGATACCCAAGAATGTTGTATGCGACGTTTGTAATGGAACCGGTGCTAAACCAGGAACTTATCCCATCCAATGTCTGACCTGTAAAGGAACAGGACAGGTTACACGCTCCCAAGGATTTTTTACCATCAGCACGACTTGCGGCCATTGCCAGGGAGAAGGAAAAATTATTCCCCATGCTTGTAAAGAGTGCCGCGGACATGGGAGGGTAAGAAAGACCAAAAAAATTCAAGCAAAAATCCCTCCCGGCGTAGATACCGGATCTAAATTGAGGATTCGGGGTGAAGGAGAGGAGGGTCAAAGAGGAGGCCCGCCCGGGGACCTTTTCGTATTTATCTATGTCGAACCACACGATTTTTTCGCAAGGGACGGAGACGACATCGTGTGTCAGATACCCATCAGCTTCCCGCAGGCTGCTCTGGGAACGGAAATAGCAGTACCAACGTTGAATGGTGAGAAAAAATTACTCGTACCTAAGGGGACTGAAAGCGGCGCAATCTTGAGAATAAAAGGGGAAGGATTTCCGAAGATAAGGGGTTATGGTCGGGGAGATGAGATCGTCCAGGTCATCGTGAAAACCCCGAGGGATCTGATGAAAAGGCAGGAAGAGATCTTGAGGGAGTTTGAGGAATTGGGAAGGAAGAGGGAAAAGCAAGAGGGCGGGTGGAAAAGGGTCGCGAAGGCAGAGAATTGAAAGTTAACATAATATATCTTGAATTTCAATGATTTAGGCATTATTCCTCATTTTGACCTATCAATTATTTTCAGGATATTATCAGACCTAATTTCCCCTCTTAAATCCAGGAAAAACTCCTGGTGAATTCCTTTGTAATCCGAACACCGAACCACATTCCCCCACCGGATCGATCGTATCAAGGATTCTCTAAATTGTCAACACTTAATTTTTGCGTTTTAAGGCCCCTCTTTTCTTAAAAAAGCCCGATCCATATCACCATAAGGATTTTCGAAATCCTTCCCTTAAGTCGTCTTCTAAGGGGTGTTTTTACGTCTTGGAGCATGGTTTTGACGTGGATTTGAAGGAACCACGGAAGAACCTCCGAAGTATCTCCCAGGTATTGGTATATAAATTGAGAATATTCCAAAACGTCAGGAGGTGAAACGAATTATGAAAAAGATTTTGATCAGCATTTTCTTGGCGATGGTGCTGGCTCTTGGACTTGGAATCCAGCCAGCAAATGCAACCACCACTACACTATCCTTGAAAGCTCAGTGGAATGCTCCGACCGACGATACAACCGGGGTTAAACTGTCTTGCTACACAGGATCGGAAAACTGGTACTCGGGTAATGCGAATGGTGATGGTGGAAATAACCCGAACGAAGTCTGGACGCCTGGCCCAGTTTTAACAACTGGAACATTAATCCCGATTCCAACAGTTTCCTTGGTCCTCTGAATACCCCGACGTAATCACTACATCTTACCACCCGGCCATACTTCCAATACGAACATCAATGTTCTCCGTTCACACGTCCTACAGGCATTATCATGTTCCATATCTGATCGTATCATGGAATAAGTTAGGACGCAAGAGAAATCTTAAGCAGTTTCAATGGGTTAGATGTTTATGTATGCTATAAAAAAGCAAGAATTGTTTTATCAAAGAAAATCAGGGTCGAAGTCCCCACATTATTCCTCAAAAACCCTAATGTTTTCAAGGTCTTAATTAATTATGGAAACGGCGACCAGATTATTCCTCAAAAAAACCTAATGTTTCCAAGGTCTTAATTAATTCACAGGGAAGAAAGCGTCTCACATTCCTATATATTATAGGAGGATGTTATTTTTGATCGAACATCATGTCAAAAAATAAGACGGTTCTTTGTTTAATTGTTAAGGAGGTGATTAAAATGACGAAGCTGAAGTGTCTAAAATGCGGCCATGAGTGGGTTCCGAGAGTTGAGAATCCAAGAGCATGCCCAGGATGCCAAACGATCCGCTACAACAAGGAACAAACATGGTTTCGGATCGGCTCCAGTTACTATCTGAACCTTGTCGAAAAAATTCGGCAAGAAATAACACAGGAGCTACAGCAGCCGAATTTGAGAGGCGAACAAAATGAGTAGGGAAGAAAAAATTCGAAGGTTATTGATGTTGGTTGATGCATTCGGTATGCAAGTTTTAGATGCATTAAATTCCGAAGATCGATTGGACGTTATCTACGAGTTAGCCCTTCGATCTAAAAGTTAAGATGAATCTTCGATGAATTGCCCCACCAGATGAATTCAGATTAACGCAGATTAATCACATCCAAGATTTAGATTAGTGGTTCCAGATTCCTTTCCCGATAAAGGAACAAATTCTGTTTTAAAAGGAGACCGTTATGGATACACAAGACCGAGTAATTTACCACATTATTCTTGTGGCCTATCTACAGGCTGCGGGAATCAAACAATCCAGTTTTCCCACCGTCGTTAATCACCGAGTTGCCTTCCATTTCAAGGATACCCCCGAACTTGAGGAGTATATCGAGAAATTCTATCTCCGACAAACTTCAGTTGATGCTCTGACATTAATGGATGCTTACCGCAATCTCACAAGCTGGGCAGGCGAGCTCAAGAGTTCTGGTAAAGCCGAAATCAAAAAGGTGGTGATCGGTAATGGAACAAATTAAGAAATCTGATATTGCCACCTTATTGAGCAATTTAACTTTCTCAGATGAAGACCTCAAAAAATTTCTTGCTCTCGTGGTTAGGGATAAAGAATTTTATGAGAAGTTTGGACACTTGATCAAATCCTATAGCTTTTCAGCCGTTGACGTTGATTCACCTCATGAGATCATGGAGACTATCTGGATAAAGGCGGATGAGTATTTCGAAAAGTATGGGAGATTGATCACCCAGGATATTTTGAAACGCGAAATTGCTCTTCACTTCAAAGACTATAGGAAGGACGAAAAACTCTTACCAAACTGGTATGCTCTGGTTGATGAGATTTTCAACGTGGACTTGAATAAAGATTACTACGAAGGGAGCATTATACCATTTCTTCAATTCCAAGATTTTAAATTAATTATCGACAAAACGCTTAGGGATATTCAAAAAAAGGGAATTCGTTCCTCTGGGGAGTGTCTAAAAGAACATCAGGAGTCTATTGGTAAGATTTTGGAATTGGGTGTTAATGATCAAACGGACATAGCGATTGATGTTGAAGAGTTTTCCAAAATTGAATTTCCACCAAGGAAGATCATCATTGAACCGTGGTTGAAAGAGGGATCGGTGAGTATGATCGCCGGGCATATGGGGTCGGGAAAAACATTCTTAGGTGTAACCATCGCCAATGGCGTCACCACTGAAACCGCTGTGGGAAACTGGGTTGTTAAGAATCCTATCCCGTGCGTCTATGTTGATGGAGAGCTCGAGCACAGAGATATGCAAGATCGGTTCATAGCTTTGCGAACTGGAAAGAGGATAAGGAAACTTCATCTTATTTCCGATTCATTCAATGTTTCAGCCAATCGTCGAAGGATCAACAACCTTCTCGATCCTAACCAGCGAGCTGCACTTTTCAAGATTTGTAAAAAGGCAAAAGACCCCGATATTGGATTGCTCCTTGGCCTGGATAACATCTCCGTACTATGCCCCGGGATTGATGAGAACAAGAAATCGGATTGGGATGAAATCAATGTGTGGTTACTTGATTTAAAGAAGTCCGGGGTGTTTACCCTTTACTTTCATCACACCGGAAAAAACGGCGATCAACGTGGAACCTCTGGCCGTGAAGATAACATCGATACCTCAATCCTTCTTTCTCTTCCCCAGGATTATCGACCGGAAGATGGTTGTAGATTCAACCTCCACTTCAAGAAGAAACGGGTTGAAGGGGCATATCTCTACCTAATTCAAGATCAGGAATGGCAGCTTAACACCAAAGAGAATCCTTACGAGTGGATTCTTACCACGTCCAGTAAGAAGAGTTCGGAGGAGATATTCCTGTTGTTAGCCCAAGGGATGGGGGTAAGAGATATTGCCAGGACTTTAAAAAAAGCTCACTCTTACATTAGTAAGATCAAGACCAAGTTAACGGCTCAGGGATATTTTCACGTTAATGGTGACCTTACCGAAAAGGGTAATGGGAGATTGAATTCCTCAACCCAAGACGACGATTTGGAAGATGAATAAGACGTGTTTTAAGGTGGTCACCTGTATCTCTAAAAATTTGGTATTAGGTGACCACCTTATTAGGTGACCAAAAAGGTGACCATTTGGTGAACAGAGTTTATGTAAACCCTAAGGAATTTGAAGAGAATGGTGACCAAAAAGGTGACCATTTGGTGACCACACCCCCTTAGTGGTCACCATTCCATCCATATAGGATGGTGACCAGGTGACCAGTAACTAAAAATATTAATGAAACGAAAGAAGATCAATATGTCATTCTCAGAGTCATTTTTTGTTATGGAAGAAAGTAAATTCATTCAAAATTCATTCAACGAAAGGAGATCACTATTAGAAGTAAAGGATGGAAAGGAGATGAAGAAGATCAGGGTCAAGAAGATCAAGGAATGGAACCCCGAAGCAGGTAAACGAGATCGACCAGAGAAAGATTGGCGTTTGATAATGGAGTGTACCAAAGACATAAGTTGTGAAGAGTGTAATGAATGGAACAAACGATTGATAAAGAAGCGAGAGCGAGAATCACGAAAGGGTGAACACAATGAACATCGAAAGCTAAGTTAGACAAAATCCATTCAAACAAAGGAGGATACTATGTATTATGAGAGGGATGAAAACGGTAAGGTAAATTGGAGTGAGCATGGCGGAAACGAGATTCGTGATCTTCCACGGAAGGTTGATCATATCTTTAGGAAGACGATCAAGGAACTCGCAAACACCCGGGTTGAAATCACGATAACTAAAAATATTAATGAAACGAAAGAAGATCAAGATAAAGGTCAAGTGTAGAATATGCAAAGTCCTAACCAGGCCCAAATATTATACGTGAAAAAGGAGGGATTTACAATGAATATCGAAAGAGCGAAAGCTAAGTTAGACAAAATCCACTCAAACAAATCACGTCGGGATAGATTCCTTCAACACCTTGATAACCAGGAAGCAAGGCTTTCAAGGATCGCTGAGTTGTTAGAAGTGTCACCGGATGAAGCCCAAGAATTGATCGAGCTTATCCTGGAATTTTCAACATCAGCCAGACGAATCAATCCAAAGATGATAAGAGGTAAGAAGAGAATCTCAAGTGGCCCAAGCCCAGAGGATTATCAGGGGATTCTCAGGTACAGGTGAAAGGGTAAAAAAGATGAATAAACATCGTCAGCGTTTTTATATATTTAAAGAAATGGAGGTGAAAAGTATGGACGGATTTATGACAGCAGCGGAATCGAAGAAATTGAGAGAAGACAGGGTGCTTGCCTTGGATAAGGAGAGAGAGCTTGCGGCCGCCAAGAAGGAAAACGACTACTTTGAGAGAATAGATCGTCTTGGTAAGCTACTCGGGATTGACCGACAGGACACCGTGATTGAAGCATTGTCTTTGATTCGAAACTTCGTTTTAGTCGAGTGGAGGGAAAAGAAGTAATATTACCCCTTAATCGGATAAGGGGTAATACCTTAAGAAGCCTAAAAACACATGTTTTTAGCTCTTAAAGGCCTGTTTAGGAGGTGAAAAAGGATTTGAACAGGTTAGAAAAAAATGAATTCAAGAAGATGCGGTCGATGTCCAGCCAGAAAGACGTGTAAGGCTCCATGCCCTTATTTAGAGTTTGTTTTGAAGCATGAAGAGAAGAACTTAAATTCGAAAGAGATAACATTCGGAGAGTACCTTGATAAACTCCCTTATCAAACACTTTGGGAACCTGAAATTCCAGAGGATCAGAAACTTCCAAAACTTACCGGATCGGAAATTCAGTTGATTAAATACAGGAAGATGGGACTGTCATCCATAGAAATTGCGAAATTGATGAATATGACGGTTGAATCGGTCTATAAGAAGCTTTACAAAATACGTCGGAAAGGGAAGAAATAAAGTGGATTTCTGCGAATGGTGAGGGGTAGTTGATTCACTCCAATCATCTATAAGGGAAGCGTGGAAAGAATATTCAGGGCAGGAACAACCTTGAATTTTAAGACCATTGGACTCAGAGGATGACCAGGAAGCATCAATAATCTCTCACGACAGCCAGACCGTTAGACCTGGTTAGGAAAGACGAAAAGGGTGTTGGGCAAAAACTTAAATTTTAGCCTACGCCCTTTTTTTATTTGGGCAAGGCGGAGAGTCAAAAGTCGAAATGCTTCCTTCCATCAGCCAGACGATACGAAATTTGAGGTTTGCGGAGAAATACCTAACTTCAAAAAAGGTTGAAAAGCAAGTTGAAAAGGAAGAAAAGCCTAAAGAGGTGAAAAAACAGTATATGAGAATAGGCATGACAGAAGCCCAAGTAAAAAAGTACCAAATAACAAATATCATGCGGGCTGGAATTCAAAATAGTCAAGAAGTTTGTCGGTTTGAAAAAGAGATGGGCGACGAAGTTCAGAGGAAGTTTTCTCTTCCTCCTCCGAGAGGAATTTACATTCCGTATGACGTATTGGATTATGGGATAGGCGAAAAAAGACAATTAGCCGTTAGCGGAACTGGTGGATACCTTGTCCAGACGGATATTCTCGGGAGCTCTTTCATCGATGTTCTAACGAATAAGATGTTAGTGAAGAAACTCGGAGCGACCATCCTGGATGGTTTAACCGGGAATGTGGGTATCCCTGGAAAACTTGCTATGGCGACTGCTTATTGGGTGCCGGAGGCAACGTCCCCTACACCGAGTATACCAATCTTGCGTCAAGTCGGAATGAGTCCTAAGACCGTTGCTGCTTACTCAGATTATACAAGACAGTTGGCATTACAGGCCTCTCTTTCAGTCGAACAATTGGTAAAGAGTGACCTTGCCTTAGCAATTGCCCTGGCGGTTGACGGTGCCGCTTTAAACGGAACTGGAAATGATTCTCAACCACAGGGAATTCTCCAAAGGTCTGATACGCTGCTTTACGAAATTGGAGATAATGGCGGGGCTTTGAGCCTTACCGGAGTGATTGGAATGGAGTCGAAGGTCGCAGATGCTAATGCGGATATTGGAAATTTAGCTTATATATTCAACTCACAAACAAGAGCAACATTAAAAGCAACTCCAAAATTCCAGTATGCAAATATTGCGGTTTGGGAAGGCGAAACGGTTAACGGATATTTTGCAGGATGTTCCAACCAATTGCCAAGTAACTTAACCAAAGGTGATGGAACAGCCCTATCTGCTGGAATCTTCGGAAACTGGTCTGATCTTGTAATAGGTCAGTGGGGTCCGGGTTTAGATATCATCGTAAATCCTTATACCCTTGCAGAGAGTGGTACGATAAGAGTGGTAGTGTATTTTATGTGCGATATCGCTATAAGACACGCTGAGTCATTCTGTAACTGTGTTGATATTGTAACAGGTAACAACTAATTTAACTTCTACGGCTTCTTCCGAGCCGTGAAAAATCGGAAGGCTTCTAAATCTTTTTCCATGGGGAATTCAAAAAGATTGACCTCCTCTTTGAATTCCCTTTTTTTACCTTCAACCTTCACTGAAATTTCTTTTATTTCAATCTTCTGAAGACACTTCGGTTCAGGTCAATTGATCCTTGTAGATCGATCTGGTATAGCTGACCAAAAGCCAAGACGTAGGATGCAAATTAAAAACTCCCCAATCTTCTTTCAAATCTACGATCAAACCATGTCCTTAAACGTTAAAACCACGTCCAGGAGACATCTTCGGGATAATTCCGAAAATCCTTATAGGGATACCCCTTTTTGGAATGGATCACCGACCTCCGATACCATTTTGATACCATTATACTACCACTCCGGCTGTCACCATTTCCGGGACCTTTAGTGCCGTTTTTGCCCTAAATTCCCTTATAAACACCACTTTACCTCTTTCAATCTCGATTTTTCTATTGACAAAAGGTATCAATTGATACCATAATGTTTATAAACCGGCCTTCTCACAAAGAAATCAACCGTAGGATAAAACAAGCAAAGGAAGCGGTATCAGAGAATTGATTTTCTATTTTGAATCCGGTTGTTATTGCCGCTGATGCCTTGGAATTAGGCCTTGATCTTCAAAACATTTCGTATATTCTGGTCGATTTATTAGAAGAAATTACTCCCAACCATTACGTGGGGCAATATCCACCGCAACGATCTTATGAGCATGACATAGAAGGGTACGAGCTCTTGGCGTTTCGGTGGTTAAGTAAAACATTGGGTTGCAGGGTCTATCTCAAGTTTACAATTAAAGGGAGGAGGATGTGGCTTGTGTCACTTCACGAGGACCGAAAAGAAGATCAGAGGGAATAAAATGAAAGAAGTAAGAATGGATTGCCCGAGCGGGCATGGAAAAATGGTGCTGAGGAAGGCAAAACAGAGAATGACTTTCCGTGGTGTTAAAGTAATCGTCCCGATAGAACAGTATCGATGTACGGTATGCGGGGCCGAGGCAGGAACGGTCAACCAGGCCGCACGCATTCAGAAGTCGATCGCTGACGCTTACCGCAAAGCAGTCAACCTGCTGACAGGGGAAAAGAAACTTTTATCATTGAAAAAATCTTAACTTTCTATCAAGCCGTTTCAATAAGTCGGGAAAACTGGGGTAAAGTTATCAAAATTCTTTGAGTCCAGCCGATCCCGAAACCAGGAAACTTGATCATTATTGTAAACTGTGGTAATATAAGACGGATTGAAATCGAACAATTCCCCAAATCGTTGATAGACATTCAAGGATGGTTTTTTATGACCCAATTCGATCTGGATAAGATAGGGTTTTGAAATGTTTAAGTTTTTAGCCATGTCATCCTGGCTTATATTTCGTCCAGTTCTGAACTCTCTAATGAGTCTGGATACTCTCATAAGCTCTCAATGGGTGGAAAAGGGTCGCGAAGGCAGAGAATTGAAAGTTAACATAATATATCTTATCAGACACACCCTTGATACCTAAATATTCAGCCTCCGGAATCATACTATCCGGCGGCAAAAGCATTCGGATGGGACAAAACAAAGCCCTCATCGAAATTGAGGGAGTCCCTATCATCAACCGGATTTACGACTTATTTAAAGAATTGTTTGAGGAAGTCATTATTGTCACCAACCACGCGGCTTCTTTCAAAAACTTCCGCTCAAAGATTTTACAGGATCTAATCCCCGATAGAGGGGCGCTAGGAGGTTTATATACCGGAATTTACTTCTCTTCTTTTCAGTATTCATTTTGTGTTGCTTGTGACATGCCCTTCATAAACAAATCGTTAGTTCAGTATTTGTTTGAGAATATCCGGGGGCACGATGCCGATGTCATTGTCCCGCGGACAAAAGACGGATTGCAGCCTTTGCATGCCATCTATTCAAAAAACTGTTTAGCTCCGATAAAAAGAATCATTCAAGAAGGAAGTTACAGGATAATCGATTTTTATAAAATGGTTGGAGTAAAAATCGTCGACGAGAAGGACTTCCTTTTCATGGATCCGTGTAGACAGTCATTTGTTAATGTGAACACGCCGGAAGAATTAGTTTCCGTTACAAGCCGGAAGAAATTAGGGCTCAAATGAAGGCAAAAATAGTTCTGGGCTTCATTTTCATAGGATTTGTCTGCGGTGTGCTTTTCGTTCCAGAGAGCCGTTGCAAAAACACGGGGGATGATGAGCAACTAACATGGGTAGGAATCGGAGCCTTTAAGGACGGGTTTTATGATATCGCAGAAAAACAATTCATGAGTTTTGTAAATACCTACCCCAAACACCATAAGGTTTTTGACATTTATTATCTTCTGGGTAGGACGCTGTTCATCAAGGGAAAGTTGAAAGAAGCCAAGAAGGCCTTTTCAAAAATCATCAACGAAGGTAGTCATTTCGAAAATATGGATTATGCTCTTCTCGGAATGGCAGAGGTGGAGATGAGGTTAGGCAACCAGGGAGAGGCGATGAAGATGCTCCTCTCGCTCATTCAAAAGTTTCCTAAATTCGAGCAGATCGATTACTCCTATTATCTTCTGGGGCTTCTTCAACTCGGATCGAATCAGTTGACTGCGGCAGAGTCAACCTTCAAGAAGGTTTCTCAATACTCCAAGAACAATCAATTAATTCGCTCTTCCCTCTTCTGGTTAGGCATCTTATCCTTTAGGCAGAAACAATATGAAACGGCATCTGGTTATTTTCAGACCTTGTGGGAAAACCCCGAATCTATTCCCCCAGGGTACTTGAAATATGCCTTGTTCTGGCTTGGCGAGTCACAACTAAAATTGGGCAGGATTGATGAAGCTGAACACTGCTATCACACATTTTGTGATCGATTTAAGAACGATCCGCTCGTCCCAGAGGCCTACTGGAGGACGGGTTTTTGCGAATACCATTTGGGCAATTTCAAAAATTCCGTAGAAACGTTCCTATCATTCAACAATCAATTCAAGGATTCTCCCCTTCTCCCTTATAGCCACTACTTGCTTGGGAAAATGTTCCTGATGAACGCCGATCATCTCTCGTCCATAAAAGAGTTGAATTTAATTCTTAATCCTTCACAAGAAAATAGCTGGGGAGGCGTGTCGCTTCTCGCCCTTTATTGGAATTATGTCCAACTGGGTGACCTAGAGGGGGCTAATCGAATTTTCCAGCGACTGCAAAAATTAAACCATTTTGAAGATGAGAAAATATTTATTCAATGGTTGAACGCCGAAATGCTTTATACCGGAGGGGAAATATTGGAATCCCTTCCCTATTATTTCAACATCCTCAATACCCGGTTCAGAGAAAAGGCGCTCTTCCAGATAGGAAAAGGATATTTTTTTGAAAATAAATTCAGAGAGGCCGTTACCAATTTAGATATCTTGCTCCTTGAATTCCCGAACTCTAAGTATCTTGAAGAGGGTTTATTTTTTAAAGGAGAATGCCTCGTCCGATTAGGGAATCTGGATCAAGCTTTGGAGGCCTACAGCCTTATCCTTCGACAAAACGGGAATAATTTATGGCACCTTTTTGCTTTTACCCAGATCGGGTGCATCTATGCATTTCAGAACGAACAGGACAAAGCTGAAAACGCCTTTAAGAAAGTGATGGAGAATTTCCCCAATCATCCTCTGTTTTACATGGCCGCACTCCAGCTGGGAAACCTGGCCTGCAGCAGAAACAATTTTGTTGAAGCGCTCCGTTATTACTCCATCGTTCTAAAGGGAAATATTTTGGAATTGTTCGGTGAGGCTTACTTCGGTTTGGGTGAAATATCTTATCAGCAAGGGAAATATGAGAAAGCTCTTAGCAATTTTGAGGCGGCGATGCAATATTTGAAGGAAACCTCCTCATGGTTCTTTCTGACCCATTTAGAGATTGGAAACTTAAAAAGACGAGGTGGAAAATATCAGGAGGCGAAAAAGTCATACCAGATCATTCTCGACCAGTCGAAAGATGAAGACGTGAAGAAAGCTGCAATGGAATTATTAAATCGGATGGACTCGAGATGAGGTCTGAGCATACAGAAAACCTAGCTTTTCGGCCTACAGGCACGGTAATGAGCCCGTTTCGTTTAGGACAATGAGCTTTGGACAACGTACTACGAATGGTTCGTTGTTCAGCATTCGTTGTTTATTTTCTCGGTCAAACGATCTTCCCAACCGTGACCTAACCCGGAAGCTCGCCAGAATTTCGTTGGAATCGGAGAAGGTTACCATTCAAAAGATGGAGGCCAAAGACCTGGAGGAGGTCCTCTTCATAGAGAGTTCCGACTCTCTTACCCCTTGGTCGAGAGATATGTTCGTCGAGGAAATGCGGAATCCCTTGGGGTACTGCTATGTGATGAGGAGAAAGGACGAATCCAAACATCCCGTGATCGGTTTTATGTGTTTTCGGAATATTGGAGAAGAATCTGAGCTTCTCAAGATCTCTGTGCATCCTGCTTACAGACATTTGGGCCTCGGAAAAGAATTGATGAAATTTTATATTGACTTTAGCCGTGAGAGAGGAATCACCACTTTCTATCTTGAGGTCCATTCATCCAATCAACCAGCGATCCATCTCTATCGCTTGTTTTCTTACCAATCATCGGGGATGAGAAAAAAATTCTACCAAGGGAAATGGGACGCTCTCCTGATGACAAAAAAAGCTTAAACTATTATGCCCCTTCAGACAGACGGAACGGTTACCGAAAATAGAAGAATCAAATCTCTCTATTTTGCCTTAGGGATTTATTGCCCTTCGATTGCCGACCGGATCAAGCCTGGCCAATTCGTAATGCTTAAGGTTTCTGATGATAACTCTCCTCTTTTGAGACGCCCCTTTAGTGTTTATAAAAGCTACCCGGAAGCTCATCCAGAAAAGAGAAAAAGAGGTCATCTGTTCATCCTGTACAAAGAAGTAGGAAAAGGGACTCGAAAGATGACGAGCTTGAGAAAAGGACAGAAGGTGGATCTTATCGGGCCTTTAGGAAACGGCTTTACCCCCCCTCCCCTCCCTTCTTCCGCAAGCAGTATTTTGATAGGAGGGGGAATGGGTATTGTTTCACTTTATCCCTTAGTCGAAGCATTCGACACGGGAGGATTATTTGTTTTTATCGGGGGGAAGGCGGAAGACGATGTTATGTGTGTAGAGGATTTTAGAAAATTCAGCTCAGATATTTTTATCGCGACAGAAGATGGGAGTCTGGGTTTTCAAGGAACGGTCGTTGACCTTTTTTTATCTCAAAAGAAGAGATTCAAAGGTGAGGGAAAATACTATCTCTATGCCTGCGGTCCAGTCGCGATGTTGAAAGCGGTAGCCGGGGTTGTAGAAATCAAAAAATTTGTAAGCCAGGCTTCTCTCGAGGCAAGAATGGGATGCGGCTTCGGAGCTTGTTGGGGATGTGTCGTCAAAACGAACCATCCTAAAACACCGTATCAACGGGTCTGTGAAAATGGCCCTGTTTTCCCTTTAGAGAATATCGCCTGGGAATAAGAGCGGTTCTGTGCAAAATTTCGATCTTACTGTCAAAATTGGGAAGATAGTGCTCCAGAACCCGGTGATCGTCTCCTCAGGGACATTTGGGTTTGGTGGGGAATTTGAAGATTTTTTCGACCTGAATCACCTGGGCGCAATCATCCCTAAAGGCATCTCATTGGAACCCAGAAAGGGGAATCCCCCGCCTCGAATTTTTGAGACGGAAGGCGGGATCCTTAATTCCATCGGCCTTCAGAACCCTGGTTATAAAGAGTTTATCCAGAAGAAATTACCCTATTACAAAGGTTTAAAAACGCATCTTATTATCAACTTTTTTGGGAATACGGAAAGGGAGTATATTGAATTGGCAAGACGTTTTGAGAGCCTTCCGGGCATCTCCGGCCTTGAAATGAATATCTCCTGCCCCAATATCAAGAGGTGTGGGATTGCTTTTGGCACCGATCCAAGGATGGCTTACCGCCTTGTTCGAGCAGTAAGAAAAGCGACCACATTGACTCTGATTGCAAAATTATCACCCAATGTTACCGATATCGCTTTAATGGCTAAAAGCGTGGAGGAAGGAGGGGCAGATGCGGTCTCCCTTGTGAATACCTTCCGGGCTATGGCCGTTAATATCCATACCAAGAGACCGGAATTGGGGAACGTTATTGGAGGCCTCTCAGGCCCAGCCATTAAGCCCATTGCCGTGAGAATGGTCTGGGAGGTCAGTCAGGCTATTAGCCTCCCTGTGATAGGCATGGGGGGCATCATGAATGCCGAGGATGCGATCGAATTCATTCTGGTGGGAGCTTCCGCGATTCAAATTGGAACGGCCAATTTAATTAATCCAAGAACCGGCATAGAAGTCATTCAGGGGATAAGGAAATACCTTGCTCAAAACAAAATAAACCGAATCCAGAAATTGGTTGGCGCCTTTGGATGAAAGATGCCCCCTGGGTTCATCTCCTGGGAGAAATACCAGGGGGCTCTTCCCGATGAGGGATGTCGGGAATGGACCTGTCAAACTTCATCTTTCATGACTTTGGGCGAGATAAAGATCAATAAATCTTGCCTGTTATCTTGCTTGTTTTCGGTTTTAAATAGCCAGCCGAGTAAAGGAATCTTGTTGAAAAGAGGAACTCCTTCATTCTGAACTTCTTTGTCACTCGTATAGATTCCTGCAATGGCAGCGACCCCGCCGTCTCTGATCAGGACTTCGGAGATTGCCTCTTTCTTATCAATGCTGGGCGTCCCCTGGACCACGACGGCATTGCTTGGGGCATCCTTCTTCACCTTGATAATCAATTTGATCGTCCCATCGTTTGTCACATGGGGGGTTACGGTGAGCTTGAGATCGGCGTCAATAAAGTTGGTCGAAACGGTTCCTTCTGTTGTCAATACCAGATAAGGAAACCTGATCCCCTGTTCGATCGACGCCTCTTTATTATCAAGAGTGGCGATCTTGGGACTTGAAATAATCTTAACGTCTCCTTTGAATTCATGGGCCGAGAGAGTGACATCCAATTCCTGTATCGTTCCCCGGCTGAAAACAGCTGAGAGAAGACCCGCCGTCCCGGCCCCTCCAGCCCCTAAGCCTGTTCTTGGATTGGCGGCAAGATTGACCACCTCATTGACAACACTCCCGAGAGCATTCGTCGTGCTCGAGCTCGTGCTCGTACCCGAACTCGTGACCGTAGTCGTAGCAACTCCTCCGCCTCCCAACTTAGCCTTTTTCCCTCCGATCAAAAAACCCCATTGCACGCCTAATTCATTTTGGAAACTCAGGTTGGCTTCGACAATCCTCGCCTCAATGAGCACCATGGGCGTTCTCGTATCCAGAGCTTTCACCAAGTTTTTAACGGCTGGAAGGGTTCTCGAGATATCTTTGATAATTAATGTATTGGTTCTGTCATCGACCTTGACATCCCCTCGCTCGCTCAGGATACTCTTCACCTGCGGCATGATCTCTTTCGCCGTAGCATAATTGACCGGAATGAGCTCGTTAACCAGCGGTTCCAACCTTTCTTTCGACCGTTGCTCTTCTAATCTGGCCTGGTCTTCTTTTCTCAACGCTTCCACCGGGGCAATTCGTACTACATTCCCAACCTGTCTCTTGTCGAGGTTTTTGGACTGCAAAATAATATCAAGAGCTTGATCCCAAGGCACATCGACCAATCTCATGGTAATCTTTCCAGTCACCTCATCTGCCACGATGATGTTTAAATTGCTTACTTCAGCAATCAACCGGAGGATATTCTTGATATCCGCATCCTTGAAATCGAGAGACAGTTTTGTTCCTGCATAAGCTTTTTGTACGGCCCCTGCTTCAGAAACTTTTTTCACCTCTTCTATCTTTTTCTCCACCGGAGGTCGAGGAACGGGTTTCTCTTCGGCCTTCGTCTCCTGTTTCTTCGATTCCAGGACAGGTTTTTCTTCTTTCTTCACTTCCTCTTCTTTTTTCGATTCCGGTGCAGGTTTCACTTCCTTCGATACTTCTTCCCCCTTTTTGATTTCCTCCTTCTTCGCCTCTTCCTTCTTAGGCTCAACCACCTCATCCTTCTTCACCTGTTGCGGTTGGGCTTCTGCTTTGGCTTCGATCTTTTTTGGCTTTTCTTTGACTGCTTGAGCTTTCGGGGGGCCAGCAGGAGACTCCTTGGCCGATTTCCCCTGGACAAAGATCTGGGGTTCAGAGGGTTGTGGAATGTTTCCAAGAGAGACAATCAACTTATCATCAATCCGATTGACTTGATAGGGAGGAAGCTGCGGTTTTTGAGAATCAAAAACCAACCTGAGTTTATCCGGGTAGTGTCCAATGCGAACTGCCTTGATCAAGGGGTTTTTGACGTTAAAGGAGCTCTTGCGCGTATCCACTCCCCATACGTCCAAAACCAGTCTTGGAGGCGAACCCAATTTAAAGGTATCGAAGTTTCCGATTTTCCCGTCAGCTAGAATATTGAAAGTAATAAAATCCTTCTTCTCTTCGAATGCGACTTTGACCACTTTTTTAGCCTTTTTCATAGGCGGTGGGGTAGGAAGAGGCTCTTCCTTCTTCGTTTCCACAACAGGGACTTCCACCTTCGTTTCCTTTAACGCTTCTTCCTCTTTCTTAACCTCTTTAGCCTCTTTGGCCTGCTCGCCCTTCTTCACCTTTTCCACGTCAATGATCAGATTCTTTTCTTCTTTTGAAATATTATAGTTGGTCATTTGAAGGAGACCGATTTCAATTCTTCCTTTGTCATCATATTGTGTGGTCAGTATTTCTCCGATCGTTCCGTTATCGATTTTGAGAGGGCTCTTGATTTGTCTTAAATCGATGTCTGGGACGTCAATCGCAATCCTGAGAGGGTCGGACAACAATTTGTAAAAAGGGGAAGCGATGGGCTCAGACCCTTCAATTTGGATTTTTGTATAATTTTCTTCTTCAACAAAGGTTATCTTCTGGATAGTAGAGACTTTGGTAACAGGGGCCGAGGTATCCGGTTTGGGTGTTTGAACCGAGGCGTTTTCCGTCGCACAACCCGTTATCAAGAACAAAAGAATAACCCCAAGAGTCGTTATTAGGATCTGAGAACGTTTCATGATTCTCCTCCTTCTTCAGCCTTGTGAAGAAATAGTGAAATCTCGCTCGTTTTTGTTTGGCCGAAAATATCCTGATAGACCTCCTCAACGATCACTTTATCCTTCAGGATTTTGGTGACCTTTCCATCATTTTTCCCAACCCACGTCCCTTTCTTTAAAACGTACCCTTTCCCCGTGGCATCTTCGACAAGGGCGACATTCCCGTAAGAAGTGGAAATGATAGCCACGAGCTTCAACTGGCTGATATCAAATTTCTGCAAAGGGGTGGCGGCCTTCCTCAACCCCTCCCTCGAGGCTAATTGGATGAAAGGTTTGAAAGGGTCCGGTTTTCCTATGGGGTTATAGGAATACTCTGCTTCTTCCTTTTTCTCCGGCTCCTTTGTCTCAGCCAATTTAGGCGGCCCTTCCTTCTTCTTCTCCGCAGCGAGAGACTTCGCTTTTGTAGGGAGAGAAGGCGCAGGCGTTCCCCCTCCTCCGCATCCTCCTAGCAAAAAGAGCAAGGCGATCGATAAGGTGATGCACCCATGGCCCATTTTATTTCCTTCTGGTTTCATCCTCTATTCCTTTCGAGCGGGTTTTTTCTCATTTTTCTTTTCCTCGCTCTTCTTCTCGATGAAACGGTACGTATTGATCATACACGATGTCTTTAACAGGATTTGAGTCTCGTCTTTCCCCCTCATCTCTTTAATGTCTTTCGCCTTCGTCATGTTGAAATCGACAACGTTAATAATTCTTGGGAGCTTACTCACCTTATCGAAGAAAATTCCTACATTATGGTAGTTTCCCAGTGCGACCAGCTCGATAGGAACCTTGGCATAAAATTGTTGAGGCTCTTCAGACTTAGGTCTAAAAAGGGTGAATTCAAGATTCGACTCTTTCCCGAGACTGGATATGGTTTTTAGTATTTCCGGAATCTCCTTCTCGTTTGGCAGTTGTGTCAAGGCACTCTTCAGCTCTTCATTTAGCTTCTCAACCTGTGCCTTAAACTTCTCGAGATCCCTTGCGATGGCTTTACTGCTGCTTAATTCACTCTCTAATTTGCTCAACTTACTCTGCGCCGCACTGAGGTCATCCCGCACGGGGAGGAAAATGAAATATAGATACAGGCCCGCTATGGCACATAAAATGACCGCCAATATTAGCACCTTCTTGGGTGTCGGGAGTTTTAAGATAGAATCCATTGTCAGTGCCATTTGATCCCCTCTCTTTACGTTAAAATGATCTCGCATGAAAGAATGAATTTTCTCAACTTAACCTTGCTCTGTTCAACCTGTTCACTCACCACCAGGTCGACGTTCTTAAAAAGCTTCGATTTCCGAAGGCTGGTCATGAAATTGGCGATCGTCTCGTCATCCAGAGCGATCCCCTCCATTCCTAACTTCGCTCCATCTTTCTTCAGAGATTCGAGCTGAAGTTTCTCCGGCTTATCGATACTCAATTCATCTAAAAGCCTCGCAGCGCTCGCCTTCTCTTTTCTTAAGTCGTTGATAGTTTTAAGCCTATTTTGCAACATTTGCTGCTCTTCCTTCTTTTTTTCAACTTCCGTGGTCAATGATTTGTAGTACGCGATATCATTTTCTGTTTTGACTATCCGCGCTGCGACATCTTCCTTTTGCTTGCTCAGTCCCCACTGGAAAAAGATGAGGGCTCCCAGTAAAAGGACGACAGAAACAATGAGAACAATAAATTCCTTTCCCAAGGCAGCCCTTTTCTTCTCTTTTCTTGCCAGAAGTAAATTAATCTTGATCATCGATCCCCTACCTTTCTTGAGGCAAGACCCACTCCGACGGCCATGATCGGCCCAATTTCTCTTAAATATTCCAGATCGAAATCTCCACCACTGTAATCTATCTTTTTGAATGGGTTAACGACTTCAACCGGTATCCCAATCTGTTGTTGCAGAATGCTATCGAAATCTTTGATCTTCGATCCTCCCCCGCTCAAATATAGCTTACCGATCTTTTCATAAGTAGTGGTGGACTGAAAGAAATCCAAAGAATTTCCTATTTCGGCGGCCAATGACTCGGACGCTGTTTTCAATACGTTTTGAACAATCGGCTGGGAGGTCACATCGATCTTGGTCCCCACTTTGATTTTTTCGGCCTCCTCATGGTCGGCATGCATTTGCCTTTGAATTTCTTCTGTAATTTGATTCCCTCCCTTAAAAATATCTCTGGTAAAGGCAGAGGTGTTGTTCTTAATGATGTCAATGTTGGTGACGGTTGCCCCCACATTAGCGACCGCAACGGTCATCTCTTCTCCTGTCTCATAATTGATGGCTAACATGTTTTCCAGGGCGAAAGAATCCAAATCGATGATGACAGGGTTTAATCCAGATTCCATGATGACAGAAATATAATCGTTGATAATATCCTTCTTGGCTGCCACCAAAACAACATCCATGGCTTCCGGGTTTTCCGGCGTCGTCCCCAATATTTGAAAATCGATATTCACGTCATTGATATCAAATGGAATGTATCTCTCAGCTTCCCACTGAATCGATTCTTCCAGCTCGGCTTCCGTCATAAGGGGCAAGGAAATTTTTTTGACGATGACAGAATGACCGGAAACAGAGGTTACCGCATCTTTCAATTTTGTCTTAGAAGTGGCGATCACATCCCGTATCGTATCGATAATCGTGGCCGAGTCCATCAGGGCTCCATCGACAATTGCTTCCGGTGGCAGAGGAGAGATTGCCAAATTTTGTAACTTATACCCGTTCTTGCCCTCTTTTAACTCCACCAGTTTAACTGAACTGCTTCCGATATCTAAGCCAATAACATCCTTCTTTTTACCCAACATCATCTTTTCCCCTCACTTTTCCATGTAATAAGACAGCATAAATTATTAACAAATTTTCCAAAAAGTCAAGCAAATTATTTCAGTATCTCAAAAAATTCTTCCAGGTACCCAATCAAACTTAACAAATCATTTTAGAATTCATCAGTAACCCCTGAATACTTAATTTCAATTCTCTGCGAGGCTATACTTCTTAATCTTTGCCCTCAGGGTGGCCCGAGAAATACCCAGAGATTTTGATGCCTTCGATTTATTCCATTCCAATTTCTTCAGCACGTTCCCAAGATGCACCCTTTCCATATTGTCTAAGGACATATCGAAAGGTATTTCAGATGCTTCAGGTTCTGTAATGGCATGAACCATTTTCCCAGTTTGTTTCAATTCAAATGGAATATGTTTAGGAGTGATAAGCTCTCGATCCGTTAGGATCATTGCCCTTTCAATCACATTTCGTAATTCCCTCACGTTCCCTGGCCAAGAATATTGAACCAACAGTTTCTTCGCCTCCTCGGAAAAACCCTTAATGTTTTTGTTATACTCCCTATTATTTTCCTCGATAAATAAATTTGAAAGCAATAAAATATCTTCTGGTCTGTCGCGAAGTGGAGGCATCTCCACCACCATTACCTTCAATCGGTAATATAAGTCCTTTCGAAAAAAACCCTCCTTTACCATCGTCTCTAAATCTTTGTTGGTGGCTGCAATGACGCGGATGTCGACCTTGATCTCCCTCTCCCCTCCCACCCTCATAAACGTCTGATTTTCAAGGACCCTGAGGATTTTGGATTGTAAGAAAGGGTTCATATCTCCAATTTCGTCTAAGAAGACCGTGCCGCCATCGGCTAACTCAAAAAGGCCCTTCTTTGTGTTCTTCGCGTCTGTAAAAGCGCCCTTCTCATATCCAAAAAGTTCTGATTCCAATAAAGAATCGGGTATTGCACTGCAATTGATTTTCATCAATGGTTTGTCATTTCGTTGGCTGCCATAGTGAAGGGCATTCGCGGCCAATTCCTTCCCCGTGCCACTTTCGCCCTGAATCAACACAGAGGTTTTATGAGTTTTGCCAATCATTCCGATCAATTCTTTAACATAATGAATTTGAGGACTGACCCCGTAAATATGACTGTTCTGGTATTTCTCCTTTTGCTCTCGATGAAGTCTTCGCACTTCATTGATTAAACTTTTGGTCTCTAACCCTTTCTCGATGAGTAGTTTTAATTCCTCCAATTCAAAGGGTTTATTGATATAATCGTAAGCCCCGGATTTCATGGCCGAAACTGCCGTCTGGACGTCAGAAAAAGCAGTCATCATGATGACCAAGATCTCGGTATCAAATTCCTTAATTTTTTTTAGGACCTCTAAGCCATCTATGTCGGGAAGCCTCATGTCCAGGAGAATGAGGTCAATGACATTCTTTTTGGCCATAGAAAGGGCACCACTTCCCGAACCGACGGAAAAGACCTCATATCCTCTCTTTTTCAAAACGTCAGAGAGCGTCTCTTGCATCACCCCGTCGTCGTCTACGATAAGGATGGAAGGTTTCATCAGTTCTCCAATGTCTCGGGTAAATTAATGATGAAAGAGGTACCCTTCTCCCATTGACTCTCCACCTTGATGGTTCCCCCGTGTTTCTTAATAATCTGATAGGTGATGGAAAGGCCCAACCCGATTCCCTTAGGTTTTGTGGTAAAAAAAGGGTCGAAAATTTTATGAACAATGTGTGAGGGGATGCCTCTTCCGGTATCCGAAATCAAAACCTTGACAAAATTTTGCCTAACTCCCTTCAAGGAGTTTGAGATCATTGGACTGGCTTGGATTTTGAGCTCACCCCCGGTAGGCATGGCTTGAATCGCATTCAAAAAAAGATTGAGAAAAACTTGATGCATTTGGGTCTTATCGACCTTGATCCTTGGAAGCTGGGGATGATAGGATTCAACAAAGCGAATCCCTTTGTCGGCGATTTCTTTAATAAGGAACGGAATGATTTCATTGATAATGTCCTTGATATGGCAATGAACCAGAGTGAGATTCTGTGGCTTCGCAAAGGAAAAAAAGGTTTTAAGGAGGTCATTGAGCCGATCGATTTCTTTAGTGATTCGGTGTAAATATTCTCTTCTTGAGTCGTCTCCCGACATCTCCTCGCCAAGGGCTTGGGCGGTTGTCTTAATTCCGGCGAGGGGATTCCGTATTTCATGGGCAATGCCAGAGGCAAGTTTTCCCAACGAGATAAGTCTATCCATTCTCAAAATCTCTTCTTGGATCTTGTAAATGTTCGTCAAATCCCGAAACACGACGATCTTCCCTATTCTTTCTCCCCGGATACTTAAATGGCTATTGATGGTAAAACCGACCGGAAATTCAGAATGGTCCTTCTTTGTCATCCATCCCTCTTTCCTGGTGTCCAGGTCATCCGGATTATTAAGAAAAGAAGGAGCCGCGCTTTGTTTTTCTTTCAAACTGAAAATGCTAAAGGGTTGGCCCATCAATTCCTCTATGGTATACCCCAAGATCCTTTCCCCCGCCTTGTTGATATAAGTGATGGTATCGTTCATCTCCGTAATAATGATTCCGCTTCCAATACTCTGGATAATACTTTCTGTAAAATTCTTTACATCCACCAGCTCCCGCGTTAGGTGCTGGATGATTTCTTCCTTTTCGGCAACCTTTTCTTCGATTTCATTGGCTGAAATATTTTGGTCCATAAGAAAATCTAAGCCTTAAAATCTTTTTAAGTCTAAGATAGGAATCTCCACCGATTGCTCTTGGTACGTGTAATGAACCACCCCTGAGAAATACTCCCCGACCCCCTTTTTTTCCTCAAAGAGGGCGGACAGCTTGTTCAGTACTTGATCGACCATCAACCCTTTGTATTCTCCGTTATCTTTGACGGTGAGTATTCTTATCTCCTCAGAACGCCCTCCTCCTACGATCGAAAACATTTTCTTCAAATCGATCATCTTCACTTCAAAATCTCTCAACCGGATTTTTTGCTGGTTTGGGTATTTCTCTAGAAAGGTAGCTGGAACCCTGAACACTTTAAAGACCTTTTTGCTTTCCACCCCAAACAATTTTTTGTCCAGCTTAAAAATCGTTACATCGACGGGTTTGGAGCTAGGCTGCACGGATGGTGACGGCGGTCTTTGAGCGCTCTCCTCGATGTTGGTTATCTGTTGTTTCATCGTTCTAAACAGTTCCTCCACCTTTTCCATGAAGGTATTCATCCTGTTCGACATGTCTTCGATTTTCGTTTCTCCGGGGACGGGTGGCTCTGCTCCTTCGGCTCCCTCTGCTTTGCCAGAGGGAGGTTGAACGATCTTGGTTTCTTTCATCCCTTCCAAGCAGGCAAATCTCGCTTCGATCCCATGGTGAGCCAGCTGTTTATAAATAGTAATTTCTCCCTCCGTTTCTTTTCTCATGAGGAGCTTTAACGTTTCTTTCGAATCCAACAGGAATTTGATCCATGGGGGTCGAATACTTTCTTCATTTCTAATCATGCAGCTTACGACGTTCTCCATATAACTCAAAATCGATGCGATATCGGGCTTCTGCTTCAGCAGTTCGCGTAAGGCAACGACTTCTTCTCTTGTCTTCTTAAGTTTCTCCTCTGTAATCTCCCACTCTAACGAGAGAAGCTGGGCTTCCATGTTCTCAACGGATTTAGAGATCGGGACGGGGGCAGAAGGAGGGCGGGGAGGATTGCCGAGGTTGAAACTTTTCTCTGGCTCAAATTCATGAGAGGGCTCCAAGAGAGAGGTTTTTATCGAAGGTTCTAAGACCGGGGGTTTCAAAGAGGGCTCTAAAATAGTAGACTCCATAAAAGGCTCTTCGACCGGGGTCTTCATGGGAGGCTTTAAAGAGGGGGGCTGCATGAAAGGTTCTAATGTAGGGGGCTTCAGAGAAGGCTCCGGAGCAGGTGATTTTATGGAGGGCTCTGGAAGGGGGGACGACAGAGAGGGTTCCAAAGGTGGAGGTTCCTTTGAAAAGGCTTTCGCCGTGCCTCCCTTATTCTCTACAAAGAGCCGATCTACGGCATCATCAATCTCTTCTTCGAGACCCTTAAATTCTTCTTCTTCCGTCATCTTATCCATCTGCTCTTTTTCCTCTTTATCACTTCTGTTGCTTGTCCATTAACATCACTTTTCTGCTGACGTCTTTCACGACTAATTTGCTGATCTCTCTCAGGGTTTCGAAGACTCCGCTTCCTTTCAAAGCGCTCGCCGGATGGGACGGCACCTTCAACATCGAATTGAGATCCTTCTCTAAAATGTCCATGGGAAGAAGCTCAGAATCCGTCCCGTCCAAATCGCGCTTATTATATTGAATGACCAGCGGAATGCTCCTAATGCTGACGCCCTTCTCCGCCAGGTTCTTGGCCAAATTGATAAGGCTTTCGATATTCTTTTTCCTCTGCACTTTTAACGAATCGGCAATGAAGACAACCCCATCCACTCCCTTCAGAACTAATTTTCTCGTCGCGTCATAATGAACCTGCCCCGGAACGGTATAAAGCTGAACCCTTATGTCGAATCCTCTGATTTTACCCAAGCTTAAAGACAGAAAGTCAAAGAAGAGGGTCCGATCCCCTTTGGTGTCGATCGATACCATTTTACCTTTGATATCTTCCATCGTTCGACCGTAAATATATTGTAGATTCGTGGTCTTTCCACAGAACCCTGCGCCGTAGTAAACAATTTTGCATTGAATCTCATCTTTACTGAAATTTATGAAAGGCATTAAAGTCTATTCCCCTGTTTAAGAAGATCGAATTGGCTCACCGGGTTTTAACCTTCCTTTTTCAAAGATGGATGAAAGAATTTTTGAGAGCTCATCAATGATCTTATTGATTTGTAAACGAATCAACCCAAGAGAGGTCTTGTCGTCAAAGAGCGTGACCATAATGACATGCTCGCCAATGGCCGAAAAATAGACATTTTCACATTTCCCCTTATGAAACAAAAGCGTGAATTCTTCTTCTCCCAACATCCGGGCGATTTCCGCAGTAGCTCCAAAGTTGGCCGCCGTGAGGGCAGAAAGGGATATGATGTCCAGCTCTGGTGTATTCCCTTCATGGGCAATCAGCTGACCCGATCGATCGATAAGCAGGACGGAATGCGCCATGGATGTAGACACCAGCTTATCTAAGCAGTCATTTATCTTTTTTATGTCCTTCTCTGTGATGACGATGTTCATAGGGACTAATTTTCCGCAAGTGCATCCATTCTCAGGCTGACTTACGATTTATCATCGTTTCGTCGCATAGCCTCAACCAGGAGATGCTCCCAATTTTGATAAATCGTCTGAATGGGAGGTGTCACACCGACATTTGAAACAAATTCCCCCTCCTGCCAGTCTAATATCTTGTAAAAGGCATCCGTCCCCTTTTGCTCACCACATTCGGCATGGATAATCTCTCCTTCGTTCAAATAGATGACTCCCTTTTCTCCGTCTCGTGTGATGATCAATGCGGTGGTTAATCGACTCAGGCAGTTGATTTGAATTATATCCGTGAGTTGGAGTCCAAACACCTTACCCCGAAATCCCTTTTTCTTCCCGATCAAATCGATAATAATTTTTCTCAGATCGGAAATCTCAAAAGGCTTTTCCACATAATAAAGGGACCCTCGCTGATTGGCCTCTTTCTGAACATCGGCTGACCCGTATGCGGTCATAATGATGACCTTGGTCTGAGGGTATTCTTTTTTTATCTTCACCAAGAGGTCTAACCCATTGATATCTGGCATTCTTATATCGGAGATGACCAAATCAATTTTATTCTTTTCCAGGAAATTCAGGGCCTCACCTCCATTATTTGCAATGAGCACCTCATAATTATCTTTATCTTTGGAAAGGCTTCTTGCCATACTCCAGGTTAAAGTTTCTTCATCGTCCACAATCAAAACCTTCTTTAGATTGTCTGCCATACTGTTGATGTCTCTTTTTCCGACTGTTCTGCGCAGATTCTGAAGTTTTTTCAATATCACAAGCAAAATAAGTACCAATCCATGATAAATAATGTTCCATTATTATAGCTAATTATTTCAACAAGTTATAATAATCATCGAATTCTGGCCATTGTAACAAAAATTACCAAAATGGTCAAAAATTGACCAATCGCAGACAATTCCAATCTTGTGCTTCTTGATCCGGTTAGGGTAGACCGGACGGCCGATTGCGAAAATCAGATAAGCAGCACCCGAAATGAGTCTCAACGATTTTCCCGAAAAATATTACTCCAGTAAAACCGTTCAAGAGGTCAGGGCGTTGCCCCACCCTGAATTGGGGGCCGATGCTCTCCATGCCTACCATTCTCAGCAAAAGAGACTCCCTACAGAGTCGAGTCACGGATGCGTAAAACCTGGAGCTCTTTTCAAACCTGTGCAGAATTCCGCCTGAGCCTGATGCCTCATTAATAAATGTTACCCGAAAGAAATGAAGAGAGAGGTATCGTGACCATAGGTTTTTGGGAACGTAAGATTTTAAAAATGGTATCAAGCTTATTTTCTATCGCTCTCCTCAACCTAAAAGGGTTAAGTGTTTCAAACTGCTCTTTAAGAGACCGTTTCACCGAAGCTGAGACAGAAGGTGATTCTAAGACTCTTTGATAAGGAGTCTTAGGTTGATCATAACGCTTAATAGACTTTCCCTCCACCAATTTCTTCTCTACCAGCTTCACGGAGGGTAAGAAGAAGTTATGATAGAGCCGCCATTCGTGGGTGTATAAGTCATTCATGAGCCCGACCAGGACGCGTTTATCGAGTCGATGGTATCCAAACCACTGCCGGACATGGGTCCAGTTTTTCTGTTCCACATGAGCGTTGTCATCCTTATGATAGG
>Ga0208821_1000222_pt1 | contig 48430 bp, 46 predicted proteins | sample June2015DPH_20_5_FD_184720 | JGI IMG/M metagenome (GOLD analysis project Ga0208821, IMG submission 184720) | Peatland microbial communities from SPRUCE experiment site at the Marcell Experimental Forest, Minnesota, USA - June2015DPH_20_40... | ecosystem: Environmental > Terrestrial > Soil >...
GAATCCACCACCAACCGTTGGTTTGAAAACCTTGATAATCTTTGGTCTGTCGTTTGTAAAACAACTCGCTCATGGTCTTGTCAAAAGATTCGCAGGCTATGTAACATTACTTAATGCGTTTGTATTAATTCGCTCATGTATTTTCCGTGAATATAGTCCTGATCGTCCAAGTCAGGTACGATAAGTGTGATCCCCTGCCTTGAGAATACCTCGGGGTAGAATCGTCCCTGCATCGTGAAGCGCGTGCCAAACAGGCCAACTTTTTTGATTCCCAATGCCTTCGTGGCCTCGCAAGCTGCGTCCACAATACTGATCAAAGGGAGAGGGGACCGCCGTTGAATGTCCTCAAAAACAACGTGCGGCGTATTTGAAGCCAGCAAACCCAAATCGGCCCCTGCCTGCGCCAGTTTCTTCACTTCGTTCAAGAGGTACTCTGTTACTCCTGCTAACTCTTTAGCCGCTATCAGATCCAGCATCTTCTTCATGTCGATGCTGTTGATAATGATTGGGGGATAACTCCCATCTCGCTTCTGTTCGCGGTATGAGGCAATGATCAAACGATAATAGTCAACGGTTGACTCTGGCGCAATCCCCCCAATGATTCCGAGAACCTTCATTTTGGATTCTCCTTCGGAATGCTTTTGCCCTTGTACGGATGCCCGAAGCGCGGGCATTGCTCCGAGCGAGGTTAGACAAATTCCCCTTTCGCTATCGTGATCGCTCTACCACCGACCGATATGCTAATTTTCCCATCCAATTCCTCGGCTCTCAAAAAAAGTAAGGACGGACGGCCGATCTCGTATCCTTGCTCGCTCCGAATATCGATTTTCTCTCTTCCCCAATAACGATGACGCACGAAATACCCTGCAAGACAACCGTTTCCACTCCCTGTTGCCGGGTCCTCGCGAATGCCGAAAATATCTGCAAACATACGGACACATATATCATTCTGCGAGTGATGCGGCTGCGGGCAAAAAATCAGGATGGGTTTTGCCCACCTGTTCTCGATAAGCTGGAAATATTTATCCTGAGCCACCCTGGCTCTCTTCAAAGATTCTAAGTTTCGGAGCGGGACAAGAATGTGGGGCAGCCCCGTTGAAACTTCCTCAATTGGAAAACGATCATCTATCTCGCTCGCGCTGAGGTTCAATACGGGCGCAATGACTTCCGCGCTCAGTGTTTTGCCAAAAATCGGCTCGATCTGCTGCATCCAATAGGTAGTTTCATGTTCGACAACGCTCCCAAAAGTAACAGGAATTTGTCCCACCTTCAAATTCAGAACTATCTTTCCCGCACTCTCAGGAACAATCTCTTTTCGAATAATGTGGGCTGTTCCCAACGTGGGGTGACCTGCGAAAGGTACTTCCCGCAGGGGAGTGAAAATACGCACATCGAAACCGCCCTCACGTTGTGTTTCAGACAAGATAAACGTGGTTTCAGAGAAATTCATTTCCTTGGCAATGCGCTGCATATCGATGTCGGCAAGCGTATTTCCACTTCGAAAAACAGCCAACTGATTACCGGCATATTTTTCTTCGGCAAATACATCCACGATGTAAAAACTCAGCCTTCCCATTTTGGGTGTCTCCTTCTTGTATCGTCAACCGATTCCAATCTACTTACGGTCAAAAAATCACGGAAGATCTATTGCGCCGCTTTCCAGTAAAGCGATTGCCTCCGCATACATGCTCCGCTTCAGGGTTTTGTAGATATCCCGACCTTTGTTAGCCATTGAGGCAGCCCGAGCCATGGCCCGCGGTAGCACCTGATCTCCTGGGACAGCCTCATCGACAATGCCCAACTCCTTTGCCTCGGCACCGCCGATCCGCGCTCCCGTAAGAACGGAGGTGCGGAACACGCTGGGCGAGAGCCGGCTTTTGATCAAGGCCATCATACCAGGAGCTATTGGGATGTTGATGTCCACCTCCGGCAGGCAGAAGAAACCCCGATCGGCACGCATCACCCGGAAATCGTGGGCCAGCGCCACCATCGCCCCTGCGGCAAAGGCATGTCCGTTGATCGCAGCTACTGTGGGTATGGGAAAAGCCATAAGCCGTCCGAGGAATTTCAGGACCGACTTGACAAACTCCGGTCTCTCTTTTTCACCGTCACCGGCGAGCCAGGCCAGGTCCAGGCCGTTTGAGTAAAACTTGTCTTCTCCGCCCGTGGTAACAAGAGCTGCCGGTCCGCTGGATTTTTCAACACCATCCAGGGCCTGATTCATGGCGTCGATAAAGGCGCGATTCAACCGGTTCTCCCCGGCCTGCATGGTGAGAATGAAAATACCGCCCTCCTTCTTAACATCCACGATGCTCATGGGTATTTCCCCCTTTTCGTTTTGTTTTCATTCAATGTTGAGAACCTCGAGAAATCCCGAACTCATAGCGTATTCTCCTCTCCCCAATGAAACAGGTTTTTAGCCATGTTTTTTTGTTATCTTAATAATATCTAAGTGATTTCACAAGAGGCGCGGCGGAAAGAAAAGGCGCGACCAGAGGGGATGCTTGATTATACCTTCGTACAAAAACTTTTAGCTACAGCTTGAACTTCTGTTTGAAATATGTTTCTTTTACGCTTTTTGCCTTGTCTTTTGCCCATGCTTCTAATCCCATTTTCTTGATCAGGGCCAAGTTGAAGACCTTGGTATTGTGGGGTTTCACCGCCGCCTGGTCTGCATACGGATGCAGGTGGTCACACGGGAAATCATCGCAATCACAGCAAAGCTGAAGCCCCTTCTTCTTGATACAGCGGTAGACATTGCACGGCTCGGTCATACCGAGGAAGGTAATCGTGCCGCCCTCGTTTCGACATCCCTGGCACACCGCCTTTTCTTCGGGAATGCCAAATCTTTCGGCTATCACAGCTCTGAGCTTTTGATTCTCATTGGCCAAATAGACGGGGCAATTGAAGCAATCCAGTCCGCAGGGTGAAGTCATCTGTCTATAGTCCATTGTATTCTCCTTTCGTATCGTTAAATGAACAAGTGATTGGCTGCATCCGGACACAACCGACTGTGCTTCCGATCACCCCCGGGGCACACTCTTGACGAGTTGACCTTCTGATCTTAAGCATTTTTTAGATCTTCCCCATTTCCCTGGAGATCTGCAAGTACGTATCGAGGTGTTTTGGTGGAGGCACATAAGCCTCTCGGGCATCTTTTTTGCGCAAGGAGAGCGCCTTGGTGGGGCAGGTCGTCACACAAAGTCCACAGCCCAAGCAGCGTTTGAGGTCAATTCGGGCCTGGTCGTCTTCCACGGAGATGGCCTCAATTTGGCACCTTTCCAGACAGGTTTCGCAGCCTGTACACAGGGTCTCATCAACCTGGGCGAAGAAATTTGACTTTACATAGCTGCTGGGATGACTGTGGAATTTGAGGGCCTTTAGCACCCCGCAGCAACAGCCGCAGCAGTTACATATTCCCGCTGATTTTTGCGCATTCGCCGGACTCGGCACCAAGCCCGCTTCCTCACTTTTTTGCAGAACCTTCAGGGCCTCTTCGCAGGTGATCCTCCGGGCAATGCCGTTTTCAATGTAGTACTCGCCTATGGGCCCAAACAATAAACAGGTTTCCATGGGTTTGCTGCAAGGGTGACCCAGAAGCGCACTTTTCTCCCGGCAGATACAATCCGTCAAGGCGATGGTCTTCTGGGATAGAACGATCTTCCGCAACTCATCATAAGGCTGGATTTCTATGGCCGGTTCTAAGCTCTCCCGTACAGGCACGACTCTGAGCTGTGGGGTCTGGGGACGAATGATCTCTTTATTCATGGCTTCTTGGTGGTAGGCCTCCAATAATTCTGCCATTTCGCGGTCAAGCTTATGCACTTGGTACTCGAAGATTCCTACGATGAACATCGTGGCCATGTAATGGTAGATTTCTTTATACTTAATCCGAAAGATAAGACCTTTTTGGGACATACGATAGAGAATGTCGGTGACGGCGTGGGGATCCCGCCCCAGCCGCTGGGCAATTTGCTCGGCAGATTCCGGTACCGGTTTCAGCTGGCAGGCCATTTCTGCTTCTTGTTCCGTAAAAAGCTTTTCCAGAATTTTCAGCTCCACCCCGCTTTCGGTCTTGGGGTATCCTGTGGGCAGAGAATCCAAGTGCTCACGCAGCTTTTCATATATTGTGTTGGCCATATGCTTCTCCTTTTTAGGCGTTGTTGTCAAAATTTCTTTCTTATTTCTTCCAGATTGGCTTTCCCATGTGGCACCAAGATAAAAAACTTAATTTAATTCTTTGGCAAGAAGACTGACTACAATAGAGACTCTACCCAACCGGACGAAGGCGGTGCGGAATCCATATAGCCATCTTACGCTACCACAGATGCTGTAGATCTCCCAAAGGCTGGCATCTCAAGATTCTCTTGCACCCTGGCCCTGCGCACAAGCGGCGGCACCTGACTGTTCAAAACTTATATTCTTCAATCATTCGTCTTCTTCCGCTCTTCTACCCTGATCTCCATAACCACACGTCCCCAACCGCCACATTGCAACCCCACATCGGAGCAACCTACCCTCTTAAATCGCATCTCGTTCGGATCAACACCCGCATAGAAGAGTTCGTGTGCCATAGAAATCAACGGCGGCATTGAACTCAATGCCCCGAAGCAGATCCTTTTGGGGCAGAGCTTGGTCAGAAGATTACCAGATCCATCAAAGTAGAATTTTTCGCCCACCTTATGCTGGCTGTTACAGCCATGTGAATCTACGACTTCTACCACAATCGTCTTATTCATTAATGCGGGTGCCATGGAAATGACATCTTGGTTTCTTTGGTTTTGCCTAAATCTCTTCATCTCGTCATCGGTATAGCCTAAACGCTTTTGGTAAGACTTCCATACCTCTTCTGATATTTTCATTTTGTCTCCTCCTTCTGTGATTACATTGAAATACACTCCCAAATCTCCCCAACCCTCCTTTGCTAAAGGGGGCCAGGGACCTATGATTTTCATGGTTCGCGCCTGTCTGCCGATAGACAGGGCTGACGAACCCGTCATGCAAAATTTATCTGTTAAAGAAAAATCTGTAATCCCGAAAGCATCTTCCGTCGGTATGCATCATACATCCAGTCACTTTGGGTTCCACTTCATATTTGATACCAAGACCGTCGAGCCAGGTATCTATCCGCAGCATGATGCCGCATTCGTAGCGGTCGATGACTCCAAGCGCTTTCACTCCCTCATAACCGAAACACGACTCCCATTCGCCATGCATCATGTTGTTTGCGGGGAAGCTGTATGTAAATTTCATAAATTTGCCGGCTGCGATCTCCATGACTATTTCAAAAAACTGTTTAAACTCATCAAACGTATCAAGTTTCCCCGCGCCCACGGCCTTTTGGATGCGTTTGATCTCTATTGCTGACATGGCCCTGATCGCAGCCTTGTTGATCCTGTTCGTCTTCTCGATCCCGCATTCCTGTAGGCAGTGGTAAAACCACATGGCATCGTGGGTCATCCAACCCTTGATCAGAAGCTCCTTTAACTCATCTTTCTTGGGTACCTTCATCTTCAGGATCCTCCCCATTCGGTCTCGGAGCTACTATGAAGCCAACCAGCCATCTTGTCATCAGCGGACAGGCATGTGCCGCCAGACTATTGGCCTGGAGGACTTGCTGGCTTGTCGATCAGGAAATGGATTCGACCCTCGCCTCATCTATGTCTAAGGTCTTTGCCACAGAAATGGCTGAAAGGGTTTGCCGTGCTGTCCAGATTCTGGGCGATCAGGGGTATACGCGGGATTGGCCGCTGGAAACATATGATAGGGGTGTCCACGCAGCCCGATTTCAGACAGACCAATACCTCAAGGATATCCGACCCGGTGGGAGACGCGGAGCCTGGTTCCTCATCTCACTCTTCTTTTTTTTGGCCAGACGGGGCTTAGCTCGCTGGGAAAAGCGTCGTCAGGCGCTGGGCCAACATAATGTCGCCCGTGGTCTTGAGCTTGCCCGTCATGAAGGCGGTCATGCCGTTCAGTTGGCCGTTGCACATAGCAATCCAGTCCTGGGCTGCCATTTTCATCGTAAGCGTTGGGCTGGCATGTACTCCTTGGGATACAGTGCATTTCTGATCCTTGATGACCACATGCCAGTCTCCCCCGTCCGGCCCCTCGATGTTATACTGGATCACCGCACTCAGTCCGGCGGCAGCATTAGGGTTGAAGGTTCCGGCCATCCCTGCGAATATCTCTTTCACTGAACTAAATACCTTTGCCATCTTTTTCCTCCTCCTTTCTTGAATAGCTTATTGAAAAACGCCCACGCGCTTGCCGATCACTGTCACATTCCGCCTTTGAACTTTTGATTACACTTTATAAAATGTTTTGCCTTTGTCTGCCATTTCCTTGAGAAGGCTGCAAGGCTTCAATCTCACCCCAAGCTCCCTTTCAAGTTTTAGCAGGTGTTGATACACATTCCCCACTCCCCAAGCGTCAGCATAACGGAGAATCCCACCCCGGTACGGAGGAAACCCCGTCCCATAGATCATCGCCAAGTCCATATCCTGAGGTCGGTCGCAGATTCCCTCCTGAATCATGAAGGCAGCCTCGTTGATGGCTCGGGCCATCATCCGGTCCATAATTTCCTTGGGCATCATGGATTTGGGCTTAACCCCTTTCTCTTTCAGATAGTTTTGAATAACTTCCGTCACCTTTGGGTTGGGGACAGGTTTTTCTCCACTGTAGTCGTACCATCCGGATCCAGTTTTTCGTCCGTAGCATCCGGTTTGATAAATGCGTTCAAAAAGAGGAGACATCTTCAATCGTTCTCCGAAGGCCTTTTCAAAGTTCTTTCCCACATGATAACTGATGTCGATTCCCGTAAGGTCATTCAGAGTGGCAGGGCCCATGGGGAGTCCGAAATCGACGACGGCTTCCTCCACCTTAGCCAGTTCAACCCCCTCCGAAAGCATGAAGGTGGATTCTCCCATGAGAGCGCCGAGCTGTCTGGAGACATAGAACCCCGGTCCATCGTTCACCACGATGGGAACCTTGCGAATGGCCCGGCCAAAAGCCACGCCTGTAGATAGGGTTTGATCCGAGGTCTTCTTGCCGCAGATGATCTCCAGCAGTAGCATTCGCTCTGCAGGGTTGAAGAAGTGCAGTCCGATCATGCGGCCGGGGTCCGAAAGGACAGAGGCTATCTCCGTGATGGGCAGCGCCGAGGTGTTGGTTCCAAAAACCACGTCCAGCCGGCAGATCCCTTCGAGGCGTTTCCAAATATCCCGTTTGATTTTCAAATCCTCCAACACGGCTTCGATCACCAGGTCTACGTCCTTCAGAGTCTCCAGTGAGGTGGTGGTGACGAGGTGCTCCTTGATCAGTTTGTCCAATCCCTCCTGGGTCATCTTTGCCTTCTTGATGGAGTAGGCATAGGTTTTGCGGACGGCCTCGACGCCCTTCCGAATCGCCTCATCATTGATATCCCAGAGAATGGCATCGAACCCGTTACTCAAAAGCAGGTTGACGATTCCCGATCCCATCACGCCGCCGCCGAGCATGCCCACTTTCTTAAGTCTCTTGGGCTCGATCTTTTCGATCCGGGGCAGCCTTCCCGCAGCCCGGGTATTCAAAAAGACGCCGATGAGGTTTTTGGCGACGTCCGAGACGACACAATCGGTAAAGAGTTCTGCTTCGATTTTCAGGTCGGCCTCGAAGTTATCCGTAAGGCCACGCTCCAAGGCCTCAATTGCTTTAAACGGAGCGATATATCCTTTGGCCTGTTTGGCAGCCATCCCTTTGGCAAAAGCGATGATCCCGCCCTTCTCTTCCGGCTTCGGCAGCTTATCTTTCTTATTTTTGACGAGGCGGGTCTTATGATCTATCTCTCCCGAGATAAAACGGCGCGCAACTTTGAGAGCCTGATCCAGGAGCTGATTGGCTGGAACCACTTCATCGAGGGCTCCTTTTTTCGCACCTTCTTCGGCGGAAATGGGATTACCGGTCGTGATCATCTGCAGGGCATCGGCAAACCCAATCAGTCGGGGAAGCCGCTGGGTGCCGCCGGCACCGGGGATGAGGCCGATCTGCACTTCGGGCTGCCCGATCTGAACACCCTGGGCGGCAATCCTGTAGTGACAAGCCATCGCGATCTCCAGGCCGCCGCCAAGACAATTGCCGTTAATGGCAGCAATCACAGGTTTAGACGCATCCTCGATCGAATTGATAAAACGGTGGTTTTCCATCACCCTGGGCAACAGAAAATTCTTGTCCTTCACTGTCTGGATTTCAGTGATATCCGCCCCGGCGATGAAATTTCTTCCGGTGCCGGTAAGGATCACAGCCTTAATGGCCTTATCCGACCCGGCCTGGAGGAGCGCATCGGCCATCTCTTGCACAAAATGGGCAGAAAGCTGATTCACCGGAGGGTTATTCAAAGCCAGAATGGCTACGCCGTCTTTCACTTCCACTTTCACAGTTTTGTAATCCTTCTTCATAGCGTTACCTCCCATTGGAATAGGTGTCTCCTGATCGATCTTTTTTCTTCTTGACTTCCTCTTTGGCGCGCAGGACTTTGGAGGACTTGGCCGATAGCCAATGTCGGCATGAACTTCTGAAGTTCTACGCTCTTGGGTAGCTTGCGGGGACCTGGCTTCTTATTGATTCTCATTTTGCCTGAAGCCCAATGCCGACGGTTCGTTTCCCAGCGCTGATCTCCATTTTGCGGGATCGATGGGGATTCGCAGATCCCATTTTACGGAGATCACGTTATTGCGCTTTTCTAATAAATGAGGGATAATGAATTTTGAGCCTTTTGTCAAGAGGAAAATGGTAGGCATCAGATTTTTCTTGACTTTTATGTATAGCATTTAGTAATACTCCTTAAGAAACAAACAGCCTGATCGCGGTAGGTGGCAGTCTCTGGTCGAACCTCCGCAGGCAGGACAGGAGGATTTTTGAAGATCCGAGACCTGGTTCAGCATACCAGCGTATCAAAGGAGACCGTTCATTTTTACATCAGGGAAGGACTCCTTCCCAAGCCCCTCAAAAGGGGAAGGAACACTGCGGAATATGACGACAGCTACGTAGAACGGATCCGCTTCATCAAAGAACTTCAGGATCGCCACTTCCTCCCTCTTGCGGTGATCAAGAACATTCTGAAGAAGCAAAAGAAATCCTCCGAGTGGCAGTCTCTCATCAATCTGCGAAGAGAATACTTCAGGCCCATCGACCGGTTCCTTCCGAAAGAGATATTAGGTGAAGAACCTTTTCTACAGGCCACGGGTTTGGGAAAAAAATGGTTGTCCAAGATGGAGGAATGGAAGATTATCACCCCGGAGGTTCGCGGTGGTCAAAAGGTCTATTCACAGGACGATATTGCCCTCGGCAAATTGATCGTAGAAATGGATACCATCGGCCTCGGTGCCATCGAGGGGTTCGACCCTGAGGCCCTGAAGCACTTTCGGGATAAGTTCCGGGAGATCGTCATTTTGTCGCACAAATATTACATCGAAGCTGCGCTTGGAAAGCTTTTCCCGGAGGAGTTCTCGAAAAGGGTTGTCCAAGGAAGAGAGATCATGAGTATTTTTTTCTACCATCTTTACCGTAAACTCTCCCGGGAGGAATACAGGGGAATCCTGGCCCTCCTGGAATCGGGAAGGAGGGAATCACACGAAGGGGATCTCGATTCGGAAGACCTTCCTGATCAAGAATAGAGACGACTGCCCGTAATTCATCTTAGGCCAGCAATCCTTAGATGGGTTTAAACAAAATCTTTAGCAGCTTATATAAAGTTATTATGAGTTCCTGATCGAAAGAAAATGAACACGGAAAATAAATTTTGAACTTCCCATGAAGAAACACGATACGACATACGGAAAAGAGACTTTGGCTTGCAAACAAGTGAGATTCAGGTTAGATAATATGCATAGTTTCTTTGTGCCGCTCCGGGAATTCTCCCAATGATCGAATCGTTTAATATGGCAAGAAGTTCGCGGATCGAACCAAATCTACAATAAAAAAAAGGAGGACGAAAGAAAAATGAGGACGAAAAAGCAGTTTGTTGAGGGGTTACGCAAGATGCGGAAGAATATTTACGTCGACGGGCAGAAGATCGACCGCGATGATGAATTGCAGATGCCGACGATCGACACCATTGGTCTGACCTTCGACTACGCCGCCGACCCGAAGCACCAGGATCTATGCACGGCAACGTCGCACCTGACGGGCGAAAAGATCAACCGTTTCTGTCATATCCACCAAAGTAAGGAAGACCTCCACAAGAAGCAGGATATGACCCGACTGCTCTGCCAGGCGGCCGGGGGATGTATTCAGCGCTGCATGGGGATTGATGGGTCCAACGCGATCTACAATGTCTCCTACGAGGCGGACAAGCAGAACAACGGGGCCACCCAGTACCACAACAATTTCAAGAAGTGGTTGGAGCGGTTTCAGAAAGAGGATTTGGTGGGTTGTTGTGCACAGACGGATGTGAAGGGGGACCGGATGAAGCGGCCTTCGCAGCAGAAAGACCCGGATCTGTATGTGCGTGTGGTGGAACGGAAGAAAGATGGGATCGTGGTGCGGGGTTCCAAGGTGCACAATTCCGAGGCTTCTGTGGCCGATGAGATACTGGTAGTACCGACGCGGGCGCTTTTGCCGGAGGAGAAGGATTGGGCCGTGGCGTTTGCGGTACCCGGGGATTGGGAAGGGGTCAAGCAGGTGGTGACGGTGCACAACCTGCGGGATCGGAAGTATTTCAAGAGGGGATTCGCGCCTGGGGCAACGGATTCGTACACAATATTTGATGATGCGTTTATCCCGTGGGAGAGAGTTTTCCTTTGCGGGGAGACGATTCACGGGGGGACCTGCGCACTGCTCTTTGCTCTTTTCCATCGCCACAGCTATTCGGGATGTAAGCCGGCGTTGGGAGACCTGATGCTTGGGACGGTGGCATTGGCGGCGGATTACAATGGGATTGGCAAGACGTCACATGTGCGGGATAAGCTGGCGGAGATCATTCGGGTATCGGAGCTGGGCTATGCGGCGGGATTTACGGCGTCGGAGTTAGGCAAGCCCGAGGTCTATATTCCTGGGATGGGGTTTCATCCGTACGGGCCTGGGAGCTACATTCCTCATTCGATCTACGCGAATGTGGGGCGATGTTTGACCGGGGAGGCGGTCTTCCGGGAGGCGGAGATTCTCTGTGACGTTTCCGGAGGGATGCCGGCGACGTTTCCGTATGAGGGGGATTTTGTGAATCCCGAGACCAAAGATCTTTTGTACAAGTACATCACGCGCAACCCGGATGTGCACCCTGAGGATGCGGCGCAGTTGTGGCGGTATGTCGGGGATATGATTTGCTCGGCGAGCGGAGGAATCCATTTACTTGGGTCTTACCACGGCGGTGGGTCTCCGATTATGGAGGCTATAGCGATTACGACGCAGTATGACGTAGAAGGCAGGAAGAAGATGGTGAAGAAGCTGGCCGGGATTAAGGACCGAAAACCAGAGCCAGCAAAGTCCAAGTGAACCCCTTCGAAGCCCCTGCCTAAAGGCCGGGGCTTCGCTCAGGGTTCACCCTGAGCGGCGCTATATTATTACGCTTTAAAAGGCGGAGTTTCGCGCTGCCTAACGGGTGGAAAAAAGAAGAATTTCACAAGTCATGATTGAGCTTGATAGCGGCTAGCTTATTAGCTGTTCTTAAAAAACCAACGGAACCCAGGAGGGAGAAAACGATGAAGGGAAAAACAGTAAAAGGAAAAACAGCGAAAGAAAAAACAATGAGGGAAGTGGTGATTGCCGGATATCTCAGGAGCGCTCTGTCGCGGTCCAGGCCGAATGATCCGGGCCGAGACTGGTTTCATAAGCTTAGGGCAGATGATCTTTTGTCTAAGCTTCTTCCCGAGCTCATTAAGAGGACGGGGATTAAGGCTGAAGAGATCGATGATTTCATCGTGGGATCGGCCATGGGAGTGAGCGAACAGTGGACGTATGGCGGCCGCTACCCCATCCTTCTGGCCAATCTGCCTCAAACGATTGCCGCCAAGTTTGTCGACCAACAGTGCGGCTCGTCCATGGCTGGCATTCACATCGGGTTCATGGAAATTGCCACCGGCTTTGCCGATATCGTGATGGTAGGCGGCATGGAGCACATGACCCGTGTTCCTATGGCCGGACCCCTTATGGAAAAAGGAATCATCGCTCCGAACGTACGGCTTTTTACGGAAGACGCTTACAAACACTGGGACATGATGACGACCAGCAACATGGGGCTGACTGCGGAAAAACTTTTTACGATGAGGGATTTTACCAAAGAAGATATGGACCGCTGGGGGACGCGGGCCCATCAATTAGCCTCCAAAGCTCAGAAAGAAGGATTTTTCAAAGATGAAATCCTCCCTATCGAAGCGGAACAGGCAGACGGGAAGATGATGGTCGTCGACCGCGACCAGGCGGTCAGGGATGATGCCACGCTGGAGGGTATGAGGGACCTAAAACCGGCCTTTAAACCCGATGGGGTCATCACGGCCGGGAATTCCTCGCCCTTGAACGCTGCGGCGACCTCCATGATCCTGATGTCCAAAGAGACCGCCAAGAAGAAGGGGATCCAGCCCATGGCGACCGTCCGCTCCATGGGATTCGCCGGAGTGGACCCCACCATCATGGGGGTGGGTCCTGTGCCCGCCAGCCGCATGGCCTTGGAGAAGATCGGTCTGCAGGCGAAAGACATCGATTACTGGGAGATCAATGAGGCCTTCGCCATCGTCGCCCTGAACTGCATCAAGGAGCTCGGTCTCGATCCAGATCGGGTGAATGTGATGGGAGGGGGTACAGCCATCGGCCATCCTTTGGGAGCAACCGGGGTCCGTCTGGTAGGCACCCTTGCCAGGATCTTAAAAGTCAGGGGTGGGCGTTATGGCCTGGCCAATGCGTGTGTCGGCGGCGGTCAGGGAGTGGCTACGATCATCGAGAGAGAATCTTAATCATTGGCCGTCCAAACTTACTCACCTGCAAAAAGATAGAATTCCCCTCCCTGCCTGCTGTTAGACAGGGAGGGGAATTTAATTTATTACAAAGAAATTTCCAAACAACAAAAATGGAAAGGAAGAAGCAGGCCATGAACGTCAACGATATGAAGAACATCTGCGTCGTCGGAGCCGGGAACATGGGGCATCAGATATCTCTGCTCTGTGCCATGCACGGATACAAGACCATCTGCACGGACATCATCCCGGAGGTATTAAAGAAGGCTGAGAAATTTGCCGACACCTATCTGCCCGGGCGGGTTGAAAAAGGGAAGATGACGAGGGAGCAGGCCGAAGCGGCGCGGAAGAAGATCTCTTTCACCCTCGACCTGAAGGAAGCTACGAAAGACGCCGATTTTGTCATCGAGGCAGCCATCGAGGTTCTCGACATCAAGAGAAAGGTCTTTGCGGATCTGGATCGGCTCACGCCCTCTCACGCCATTCTGGCCACCAATAGCTCGGCCATTGTGAGTTCTCTGATTGCCGACGCTACCAAACGGCCGGCGAAGGTTTTGAACATGCACTTCTTCAACCCGGCCTTGGTGATGAAGCTTGTGGAAGTGGTGAAAGGGCCCCATGTCTCGGACGAGGCCGCCCAGATTACGATGGAGCTCAGTGAAAAGCTCGAAAAGGTGCCGGTGCTGATTAAGAAAGAAGTGGATGGATTCCTCCTGAATCGGATTTTTGGGGCGATCTCGAGAGAAGCCCTCTGGATTCTTGAGATGGGAGTTGCCACCGCAGAGGACATCGACAAAGCCTGTGTCTATGGGGCCGGGCATCCCATGGGACCTTTTCGCCTGATGGATCTCACAGGGATCGATCTTCGCTATATCATGTCCATGGAGAAGTTTAGAAATACAGGCGATCTTGCCTACCTTCCACCTCCGAGTGTCGTGGAGAGATACGTTCAGGGACACTACGGGGAAAAAACTGGCAAGGGCTGGTACGACTATTCTAAGAAATAGAGCACGGAAATCGGACCAGAACCAAAAGGGACCGACTGGAAATTCTAAATTCCAAAGTCCGAATTCTAAACAAATCCAAAATGCCAAATCTAAAAACGCCCGCTCAGAACATTGGAATTCTGAATATCCTTCTGCTTGGAATTTGGGATTTTTCCCAGGCCTTTCATAACTTTCTTATCAACTTGCGCATCGCTTCATTCGTTGGTAGCTAAGAACCGGGATAAAGCTGGAAGACAGGGGATTTCAAGCACTGGAATCTGGCGTTTATCTCATTAAGGGTTCTGGCTACCTGCAAAAACTTCGGGGTGATGATGTCCATTCATACCCCCCCATTTATCCCATTGGTGTGATCACCGGCAACCCCGTTTACCCGGAAACAGAACCCCGACCCCCTTTTTACAAAAAATATTGACATCCCTCGGAGGATTTATTATTAGAGAGAGTAGAAAAGAGAAAGGAGGAGCTACAAATGAGCGGACGAAGCAAGGGGATTCTCATCTCGGCAGTGGTTTTCTTATTTGCCTTGTCGTGCTGGGGAGTTGCTTTTGGGCAGGACATTAAGATTGGTGTGGTCGGCCCAATGAAATTTTTGCAGGGCCAGGACCAATGGAACGGGGCGCTCATGGCCGCCGATGAGATTAACGCGAAGGGGGGACTAGTTGTCGGCAATAAGAGGCAGCGGATCAAGCTGCTGAGGATCGATACGAACGAGATGTTGAGCATCTCCGATGCAGTGGGCGCCGTAGAGAGGGCTGTTGTAAAGGATAAGGTCGATTTCTTTGTGGGAGGTTTTCGGTCGGAAGCGGTCTTCGCCATGCAGGATGTGGCCATGGCTTACAAGAAGATCTTTATCGGCTGTGGGGCATCGGCTAACGAGCTTTGCACGCGGGTGGCCCAGAACTACGACGTTTACAAGTATTGGTTTCGGATGACTCCTTTTAATTCCACCTTCGTTATCAGAGCAGCCTTCATCCATTTGGGCACGGTCGCAGCCATATTGAAACAAACGTTGAACGTGCCGCAGATCAAGGTTGCGGTGGCGGTGGAGAAGACGATGGCAGGGGATGCGGTGACTGCGGCGGCCGAGGGCGCCATTCCTAAGATGGGCATGGAGGTGGCGGGCGTTTGGAGACCCTCCTCGGTGGCGACGGATGTCACTGCTGAGCTGTCCGGCATTCAGCGTTCAGGGGCCCAGATTATCTTTACGTTCTTTTCTTCCCCGGTAGGGATTGCGTTTGCCAGACAGGTGGGCGAACTCAAGGTTCCGGCGGTTCAGGTTGGCGTCAATGTGGAGGCCCAGAAGGATGATTTCTGGAAGGCCACACAGGGGATGGGCAACTACGTGATTACTTCGTGTACCTATGCACGTGGGGTCGAGTTCAATGAACTCACAAAGCCTTTTGTTGAGGGCTATGTGAAAAGATTCGGTCAGACGCCGTCCTATACCACGGGCACTTACGAGGCTATCCTCTGTGCTCTCGGGCAGACCATTGAGCAGACAGGCACACTCGATCCCGATAAGATTGTGTCCGTCCTGGAGGAGCGAGTGTATGCGACCCCGCCGAGCACAATAAAATATATGAAGGATGCCGAGGGCCGATCTCTTCATGATATCACCTTCGGGCCCGGGTTTGCGACCGGTCTTGCGGGTCAATGGCAGGATGGCAAGTTAGTAGGGGTCTGGCCGAACAAGTGGAAGGCAACGCCAGAGGCACCTGAGGTCACGTACAAGGGAATTGTTCCCATTAAGATACCACCCTGGGTTGTTGAGAAGTGGAAGACAAAATAGGAAGGACACCAACCCTATTTGGATCGGTACGAATATAGGAAAATAGCCGCAGGAAAAGATTAGGAAGTAATTTCTCCGAGTGGGAATTCTAACGGGTAGGCCTTCGGGGCAGGCTTCTCAACACGTTCTTTTCTCATTTACCGTTTTAGGGCTTTAAACTCCATCCGAATCCGGCGGGATAGAAATAGGAATCAGATTTCTGCCCGCTGCAAGCATGACCTGCCTGCCCTGCCCTAACGATCGGTTCAGAGCCTGGAGCAGGCAGGTCGAGCTAACTCACACTAAAATGGATATCTTCCTACCTTGATCACTGCATTTGCGACCCCCCGTCTTAAGACGACGGTATTCACAGGGGTAAATTGAGTCATTTTCCCGAGGGCAGATAACTGTGTCTTGAGCGCGCCACCCTCAGAAATGGCAGCGAATGCCTGCGTTGCAAAACTCTTTACACGATCAAAGGCATCATTGACGTGGACCTTTACCATGGTCTTCTGGAGCTCGGACTTCTCATCTGTAGACCTTTCCAGTGACTTTAATGCCCGAAGCAGGCCGCTTTCCATGGCGAAGACCTGGATCGCCATGTCGCTCATCAAGCCCATGATCTCCTGTTCCTCTGCCAGCTTCATCATGTACTTTTGAACCGCTGCCCCTGTGACCAGGAGGGTAATCTTTTTCGCTATCTCCACCATTTCTTTTTGCATGGAAAGCTTCCCGTCGTCTTTTTCCACTTTTGGCTGAAGGGTGGCCAGCTCATTGGCCACCTTCTGCGCCGCATCCAGTATAGGTAGACGGTTCTTCATGGCCCGTTTGGTCAACATGTCCACGATCGTCATACGATTGATCTCATTCGTACCTTCCCAGATCCGGTTAATCCGCTCGTCTCTGTAACCCCGCTCAACGGGATACTCATGAATGTATCCGTACCCGCCGTGGATCTGAACGGCTTCATCTGCAATATAGCCCGCACACTCCGAGCAATAGATCTTGTTGATGGAGTCTTCAATGCTGTACTCCTCAATCCCCCTTGCCATCTGAATCCCAACATCGTCGGCCTGGCGGTCAATGCGCTTGAGAATCAAATCCGTCAAGCCTCCCGTCCGGTAAACCATGCTATCCATGATGAAGCATCGAATCGCCATCTCTCCAATCTTCTGTTTGATCAAGCCAAAATCGGCGATCGGCTTGCCGAACTGAACCCGCTGTTTTGCATACGTAACCGCTTCTTGAAGGCCTGCCTTTGCTCCCCCCAGACACGCTGCACCCAATTGAAAGCGAGCCATGTTTAGAACATTGAGCGCTACGATATGACCCCTTCCAATCTCGCCGATAAGATTCTCTACGGGAACTTTGACATCGCTGAAGATGACGCTCCTGGTCGAGGACCCCTTCATCCCCATCTTATTCTCTTCCTCATCCACAGAGACCCCTTCATATTTGCGCTCGACGATGAAGGAGGTGAATTTCTCTCCGTTCACCTTGGCATAGGTGACGTAGGTATCCGCAATTCCAGCGTTGGTGATAAATTGCTTCTGGCCGTTCAGAATATAATACTTTCCGTCAGGGCTGAGGGTGGCCGTGGTCTTGGAGTTCAAGGCATCCGAGCCTGCTTCAGGCTCTGTCAGAGCATACGCTCCAATGTACTCTCCCGTAGCCATCTTGGGCAAGTAGCGTTTCTTCTGGTCCTTGTTGCCAAAGAAGACGAGCGGAAGAGAACCGATTCCGGTGTGGGCCCCGAAAGCGGCCTGGAATGAGCCTCCTCCCAAAGACATCTTCTCCCAGATCAGGAGAGAGCTGACCTTGTCCATGTCCTGTCCGCCATATTCCTCAGGAATATCCGCGGAAAGGAACCCAAGTTCCCCTGCCTTCTTGAGCAGGCCTGGAACGAGCCCTTCTTTCTTCACCTCAATATCATCGGCCACCGGTATAATTTCGCCTATAACAAATTCGGTAACTGCCTTCGCAATCAACTTCTGTTCTTCATTAAAGTCCTCTGGTGTGAAAACGTCTTTAGGGGAAATCGATTCAAGCAGAAACGCACCCCCCTTTACAAATTCTTCCATAATGTCCTCCTTTCGATAAGATGAACTACCAAAATCAACGTAACTCCTTGGATTCGCCCCGCTATGCAAGGTCATGCGCCGGGTGTCCTACCTTGGTGCCCCCATTATCAACGACCAAGCTTTAATGGTCAAGATCGGTCCCCAACTCCGATCCCGAATGGTGGAATTTTCTAAAACAAAACCCTCTTAGCCTACATTGTGAAAATGTACACTTATTATACTTCTAATAATTATTTTGTCAAGTGTCAGTTGCTTTCGGCTTGAATCGAAGGTAGATTAGTGTCGAAACAGATCCAAAGCTCAATAACTGCAATTCACGGCCTTCGCCTTGAATATGATCGATGCCTTATTCTAAGATAAGATAGGTGGGGTTGCCATTCTACTTGGCAACGGGGAGGACAAAATGCCTGTTCATAGGGGAAACAGCGCTGGTTTTCAACTCTAAGCATGAAGCCACGGCGCCAAGGATGAAGCATCGTTTAAGCCGGGCGATCCCGTCATCGTCGCTATGAGGGACCTCCGGACAGTTCAGCCATGGTGGAAAGGCTTCGGCCCAGTGGATTGGTTTTGGTATGGGTATGGACAAAGAAGTCGCCAATGGAGGCTGTTATGAAAAAGGAAACGATTATAGGAATGGGTGTTGTTTTACTCGGGTTTCTGGCCGTGTCTTTCTCATTCGGGGCGGAACCGATTAAAGTGGGGATAATAGACACTTACACGGGACCCGCGACGGCTTATACGTTTGACGTTCTCGACGGGTTCAAGATGGCCGTTAACAAAGTGAACGCTATGGAAGGGGGCCTGGGAAAGAAGATTGAGTTCTTGACAAGGGACGAGAAGTTCAAACCGGATATCGGTTTGGCGATGGCCAAAGAGCTCGTTCTTAGAGAGAATGTGGATATCCTCATGGGAACGATCAACAGCGCCACAGCGCTTGCCGTATCCGATTTCGCCAAAAAGGAGAAGACTCCTTTTTTCGTCACCTTTTCCAAAAGCGATAAGATTACCGGAGAGCAAGGCCACCGCTACGTCTTCCAAATTACCGAAAATACCTTGATGGCTGGTAGGGCTGCAGCCTTTGCACTCGCAAAAAAGCCTTTCGTCAAGTACTGGATTGCAGGCGATGATTATGAATACGGCCACGCGATCGCAGATGGCGTGTGGAACCAACTGAAGAAGTTAAAGCCCGTAGTGCAGTTACTCGGGAAGTCCTGGTGGAAAGTGGGGGAAACGGATTTTACGCCTTACATCACCGCTATTCTTGCGGCAAAGCCCGATTTTATCATCGTTGCTACCGGTGGTAGTGGGATGGTCAATTTTCAGAAGGCAGCCAAAGCCACCGGATTAGCCCAAAAGGTTCCTTTCTACCAGCATACTGCCATCGAGCTTTCCACTCTCGAACCCCAGGGTCTCGATGCCCCTGAAGGAGTTTATGGAACTGCCAACTACCTTTTCTATTATCCTGACACCCCTGAAAACAAAGCTTTCGTGCAGGAGTTCAGAAACACTTACAACCGGTACCCGAAGATAGGTGCCCTCTACGGGTATGTGACTGGCGTGCTCGTCGAAAAAGGTTTTGCAAAGGCTGGAAAAGTTGACAAAGAAAAATTTATCAACGCGGTGCAGGGCATGGTAATCGATAGCCCGGTAGGGAAGTTAGAGCTACGGGCATGCGACCATCAACTCATGCTCCCCATGTTTTTCGGCGTGACCAAAAAAGTCCCTCAATATCCATTTCTGATCGCTTCTGATATCGTCACCATCCCGCCTAAAGACTACATGCCGGCATGCGAGGAGATCAAAACCCTTCGCAAATAAGCTGGCGGGCTGCACCTCCCGAGGGTCCTGCCCTGATGGCGGGAGTCCCTTCCAAGGAGAGTAGGATTTGGAATTCTTGTCATCGATCTGTCCACCCGAGATTTTATGCCAGATCCTTGTGGGTCTGAGCCGGATGACCATTCTATTTATCGTCGCATCGGGCTTGACGCTTATTCTCGGGGTGCTCCGGATCCCGAACATTGCGCATGGCTCCCTCTATATGATCGGAGCCTTCGTCGCATTTAGTGTATCCAAATGGTTCGGAGGGGGTACAACCGGTTTCTGGATGGCGGTGGTCTTGGCTCCTTTTGCGGTAGCCCTTCTTAGCCTTGTCGTAGAGAGGGGGATCTTTGCACACCTATACGAAAGGGAGCACCTGATGCTTCTTCTTTTAACCTTCTCGTTTGCTCTCATCCTTGGTGACCTTGTAAAAGTAGTATGGGGTGGAGAATACAGGACGGTCCAGTTGCCGGGCTCCTTCAAGGGACCCATCCCTGTAGAGAGTTTGCCCATTCCCATTTACAACATATTCCTGGTCATCATCGGTCCCTTTGTCGCATTGGGTCTCTGGTTTTTTACGAATAAAACAAAGATAGGAAAGATTTCCCGGGCAGCGGCAGTCGATCGGGAGATGGTAGGTGCCGTAGGCATCAATGTGAGCTGGGTCTTTGCCATTGTCTTTGTGATCGGTTGCTTTCTGGCAGGTATGGGCGGAGCCCTTGTTTCACCGATCGTGAATATCACCCTGGGAATGGATCACACGCTGATCATGGAAGCCTTTCTGATCGTAATCATGGGCGGGCTCGGTAATGTATGGGGAGCGTTACTCGGTGCTCTGATCTTCGGATTAACCCAATCCCTCGGCATCTTAATTTGGCCGCAGTTTGGAATTGTATTCCCCTACGCCGCGGCTGTGACGGTGCTGCTTTTCCGACCCACCGGGCTACTGAAATCAACCTGGTGAAAAGAGGTCTCCATTGGCGACCCTAAATATTCGTGGAAAAGAATCCTGGTTAGTGCCTATCCTTTTTATTCTTCTTCTCGTTTTTCCTCTCGTCCTAACCCGGTTTTACACCTATCTCTTGGCACTTATCTTTGTGAGCGGTCTTGCAGCCATGAGCCTCAACCTCGTTCTGGGCTATGGAGGTATTTATCAATTTCACCACGCCGTCTTTTATGGTGTAGGGGCCTATGGAGCCGCTCTCACGATCACGAAGCTTGGTTATTCCCCATGGATCGGCTTCTTGGTCGGCCCCTTGTTGGCAGCCTTCATCTCTCTTGTCATGGGGGCCATCTGTGTCCGTCTATCCAAGCTATACTTTGGAATGCTTCAGATATCCTTAGGATCATTGGTGTGGGCGATTGTCTATCGATGGTATTCGTTTACCGGCGGTGATGATGGTATTCACGGCGTTTCAATGCCAGACCTCATTGGCTCTACGACGGGGTCTTATTATTTTACTCTGTTGGTAACAGCCGCCTGCTTGATCGCCATGTATCTTATCGTAAAATCTCCCTTCGGGAGCGCCCTTCAGGGAATCCGAGACAATCCTGTCCGCAGCGAGGCTGTGGGGGTCAATGTAAAGCTCCACCAACTTGTTGCTCTTGTCATCGCCGGTTTCTTTGCCGGTGTGGCAGGGGTTCTTTTTATCGTGGTTGATAATTCTGCTTTTCCCGACATGCTCTTTTGGACCCTCTCGCTTGAGATCCTGATCATGTGTCTCCTGGGCGGCTGGCTTACCTTTTTGGGGCCGATGCTGGGAGCGGCCATGATGGTGGCACTTCGAACCTTTGCCAGTACCTTTACCGAGTACTGGACGCTTATACAAGGAATCATTCTCATGCTCGTCATCATCTTCCTGCCGGAGGGAGTGCTCGGGTATGTGAATGCAAAATTCAAACAGCTTGGAAATTTAGCCTCCGGAGGAAAGGCATAAATGCTTCGGATCGAGGGGATTCAGAAATCTTTTGGCGGTTTCATGGCGGTCAACGGGGCTAACCTGGGGGTGCAGAAAGGTGAGATTGTGGCTGTCATCGGCCCGAACGGAGCGGGAAAAACGACCCTTTTCAACCTGATCACCGGAATCATCAAACCCGATGGCGGCAGGGTTATTTTTAAGGAAGAAGAGATAACGGGTTTGCCCGCCTACCGAATCTGTAAGAAAGGGATGAGCCGTTCCTTCCAGGTCGTTAACATATTTTCCAGGCTGACCGTTTTTGAGAATGTCCAAATTGCCGTGCTCTCAAGACATGGAAAGACTTTTAACCTCTTCACCCCTTCAAGAAAACTCCTGATCGAAGAGACATCGGATATCCTGCAAAGTGTCGGTCTTACCGACAAGGGACGCTCCGTGAGCGGATCGCTTTCTCATGGCGACCAGAAGGCACTGGAGATAGCCATCGCTTTAGGAGGCCATCCGGAGCTTCTCATCTTGGATGAACCGACGGCAGGCCTGTCTCCTGAAGAAACCATCCGCTGCATCGATCTGATTAAACGGTTATCCGCCGACCTGGGTTTGACGATTCTCTTCTGCGAGCACGATATGGAATTGGTCTTTGCCATAGCCAATAGGATTATGGTCATGGTCCGCGGGAAATCCATCATCCAGGGACTCCCGGCGGACGTCAGATGCAATAGAGAGGTTCAGGACGCCTATCTCGGCGAGAGTGAGAGCGGGGTATGCTTAGCGTAAACGGGATCCACACCTTTTATGGCCTGAGCCACATTCTTTTCGATGTTTCTCTCACTGTCTCTCAGGGTGAGATTGTCGGGTTGCTCGGAAGGAATGGGGCGGGCAAGAGCACAACGATGCGGAGCATCATGGGACTGACGCCCCCGCGACAAGGGACGATCACATTTAAGGCAGAACCGATTACGAGGCAGAAGGCCTTTTTGCTCGTTCGGCGCGGGATCGCCTATGTCCCCGACGACCGGCGCGTCTTTGCGGATCTCAGCGTCGATGATAATCTCGAAATCACCTTTAGAAGAAACGAAGATTGGAATAAAGAGCGTGTTTATGACCTCTTCCCGGTCCTTGGAGAAATTAAATCCCGAAGAGGTGGAAACCTGAGCGGTGGGGAGCAGCAGATGCTTGCGGTGGGGAGGGCATTGATGAGCAGCCCTGAACTCCTCTTGCTGGATGAGCCGACAGAAGGTTTGGCCCCTCTGATCGTAAGAGATCTTGAAAAACAGATCCTCAAGCTAAGAGAGACCGGGATTAGCATCCTCCTTTCGGAGCAGAATGTGAAGTCCGCCCTGAAGCTGATCAGCCGGGTCTACGTGATCGATAACGGCCGGATCCGTTTCGAAGGGTCCCTGGCGGATTTTGAAGCCAATGAGGAAATCAAGAAGAAATACCTGATGATTTAGGGTTTACCCGACAAACCCTCTCACCCTCTCTTCAAATAACCGGTTCAAATGGCGGCTGCTCTCAGGTGCCCAGCCAAAAACCTTTTCCCAGACTTCCTTGCTTTCCATGCACAGGTAGATGAAAAGACCCGGGTTGACCTCTTTCAACCACCTTGCCATTTTTCGATATATGTCCACACGGACCTCTTTCAAATAGCGGAACTTGCCGTCTCTTCCCGGAAACAATTCTCCCAGAAAGACTTCGGTTCTCGGAAAGCGTTCCTCTGCAATCGCCTTGAGGTGAGGCGGGTAACGAAACCCTCCCAGGCTGATCCAGACTACCCTTCTGGAATCGATCTGTTTGAATAGTTGAAGGATCGTCTCCCGGTATTCCTTCTCCCAACCTTCATGGTAAAGGATCGGGTCAAAATGAAATCCCAATGGATAGCCCTTTTCCTGACATCTTCTCGCGGCTTCTATCCGTGTCGTCAACGGAGCCGTCCTCTTTTCTTCCTCTCCAATCATTTTGGGAGGGTTGAGCGACCAGGAGATAACCGTTTTCCCCTGATGATCCAAATCCAGGAGGGAATCGATATTCGGCGATTTGGTCTTCAGCTCGAGAATTGCCCTTTGGCGCTTTGAAAAAAAATCGATCAGAAATTGTGAGATCGGAAAGATGGGTTCCAGGGCCAGGCTGTCCGAAAGTTCTCCCGTCCCCAACCGAAGAAGAGATGATTTATCCCTTGAGAGAAAATAATTTATCTCTTCAAGCAGGTCATCCCAGTTGGTGTATACGGTTAGGAATGGATTATTCAGGTATCCTTGAAGGACGCAGTAAGAACAATCCATCGGACAATTGGTGACGGCGTTGATCACATAGTACCCACAGCAGATATGATTGGAGGTTCCAGGACAGGGCTTCAGTCGCTTTCCGTAAAAATGAGTAATCAGGAGATATCTTTTCCCGGTCCCGATAGGATCGGACATGGAAGAAAACTGTTTAATGAGAGTCCGCTTGTCCTCAACTGTTTCGACGGGAATATTGGGTAGGGCTTTAAGAATGGTTTTCGAGACCGAATCCTTCTCAGCTTTTTCATCAAGGTAGATTTTTTCGATCTGAATGGGAAACATAGCTAAGGCCGCAACTGCGAAATTTTTAATCCTTCTGAATCATCTGCTTAAACGCCTCCTTCTCCGGAAGGACTGATAAGGCAGAAAGGATAATCTGGTATTCCTCTATGGTTTCAAATTGAAATTCGATTTTCAACCCCTTTCCCTCAAAAAAGGGAGGATGGTGAAGCGAGATATTGAAAGGCAAATCCAGGTCCTTCCTCTTTTTCTCAAAGGCTTTCTCCAATTGACTCAACTTCGGGTAACGGAGGTCCGTAAGAACCTTTTTAATACGCTCTGTTTTCTGAGACGGGGTAAGCTCCTTTTGAGAAAGGACGGCCTGAAATTCAGCCTGCGCGGCAATCTCCTTGACAGTCGAATGACTTCTCCGCGAGGTCTCTTCCAGAAGGGTGAGCAGTTCTCTCAGGCGGTTCTCGCCCAATTTGAGGGGAGAGATGAGCGAGAGGAGCGCCATTCGATCATCGGGAGATAGAGCGGATAGTCTTCGAATGTTCCCGCGCGAGACCTCCTCTTTCAGTACATAGGTTTTAATTTCGTCCTCCATCTGGGCGAGGGAGAGAAAGGTGCTCAAAATTTTTTCATTAGGCTCGAGAGAAAAAAACGGAAGGAAGGTGTTGATGACGACGGCCCGATGGATTTGAAAACGATGGATCAGCTTGTCCAGGGCGACAGCCTTTTCAACGGCATTGAACCCCCGGGTCGTCAGATTCTCATGCAGGGACAGAGAGAACAGCCGGAATTCATCCATCTCTTTCCCTTCAAACACTCGTGACTCGACCTCCAATCTCCCCAGCGCCTTCGTCACAGAAATCCTTCTGAACCCGCAAATAATCTGGTATCCACCCGGCTTCTTCCTCAAGAGTACAGGCTGGATTAATCCTGTTTCTTGAATCGAAGACCGGAGCTTTTGGAGATCGGGAAAATAATTGACAGAAAAGGTTTCATCCAACAGATCAATTTGTTCAAGAGGTATTTTTTGAATATCCATATCAACTACGATTCCATTTTCAGTTTTCATTTCCCACTCCGCATTCCGCAATCCGAATTCTGCAATGATCATCAAATCTCAATCCCATACCGTTTCATGATCTCCTGATAGCGTCTTGCCTCGGCCTCGTTTCCTCTTTTGAGAAAACCTTTGTAAAGGACGGAACATTTCTTTTTCATCTCCCGAAGTATCATTTCTCTTTCTTCGGAGCCGATATAGGGTTCTGACAAAAGCTTCTCCAGAGCCATCACTCGGTAGCGGTCATTTCCCCAGGATCTCTGCGAGAGCTGGTCCGGATGGCCTCCCCGCTTGATGATCAGCTTGCGATTGATAAAAAAAATGGGGAACCGGGCGGAGACCCTGAGCCAGAAGTCGTAATCCTCGCATACCGGTAGGGCCTCGTCAAAGAGACCGACCTTTGAAAAGAGTGTTTTTTTCAACATCGCCGAGGAAGGACTGATGATGCAGAGAGGAAGGGATTTCTCAAATATCCAGCCGGAATATTTCGCATGCTTGAGCATTGGGTTGACTCTTTTACCTTTGCGAATCCAGATCTCATCGGTGTAGCAAAGGGGATAATGGGGGTTGTCATCCAGGAAAGCCACTTGAATCTTCAGCTTCCCCTTGACCCAAAGATCGTCCGAATCCAAGAAGGCGATATACTTGCCCCGGGCGTGAAGAACCCCTTTGTTTCGGGCCGCACTCACCCCTCTGTTCGCGGCATGCTGGAGCAGTTTGACTCTTCCCCCATATCGGTTCATCTCCTCCGCAGTCCCATCGGTGGAGCCGTCATCGACGACCATCAGCTCGATGTCTTCAAAATCTTGAGTTAGGACGGAATCCACCGCCTCTTTCAGCATGGGGAGACGATTGTAGGTGGGAATGATAACGGAAACCTTGGGCATTGTATTCGATTGCGGATTGCGGAATGTGGATTGCGGAGTAACCTCTCCAAAAAATATTTCTTATTCCGAAATCCGCATTCCGAATTCCGAAATACTTTAGGCGGCCCGCCGCGTCTGTTTCTTTAGTCGGCTGATTCGTTTTCTCAAAATCTCAGCCATCTTAAGATTTTCTTGTTGGAGAAGTTCGTCTCTTTTAGCTCTCAGCTCTTTCACCTTCTGCTTTAATTGGGCCACGGTTAGAACAACTTTCTCTTTCTTGGCGACAACCTTCTTTTCCTTCTTGGGCTCCGGCTCGGCAATGCCTTTGGCCGCGCGAATGGCTGTGATCAGCTCCTCTTTCTTCATCGCATGGACACCGTGGATTCCGGGCAAAGCGAGGGCCATTTCCCTCAGTTCCTTAGCGGTCAACTTCTCTAAGGGCTTCTCTTTCTTTTCCATCTCATCTCCTCCTCATCCTGGATTCAAAGGTTGAGGCTGAGGTTAAGGTTAAGAAATAATCCTTAACCTTAACCTGAACCTTAACCATGACCTTCATTTCTGTAAGGGCTGGATCCCTAATTCAACATTGAATTCAAATTGTCTCCCTGGCTCCAGATCCAGCGGCCAGTAAAGGAGCAGGCACGAGCCTTGATAGATCCTCTCGAACCCACTCTCCGAAAGCGAAACAGTCTCAACGGGAAAGCGCCAGAGATTACAGTTTCTGTCCGTTTTCAGGACAACCTTCATCCCTACCCATTCGTCAACCAGTTGAATCTCCGAAACATCCTCCAATTCACCGATGCTCGCCAGCTTTCGATCTTCAAGCTGGTGTCCTCGGATATCGTAATAACGATCCGGTGCATCTCCGGCCAGGAGATTAATATTCAGTTCGATACCGAAGTTCACTTTTCTCTTTTCCCCTTCATACCCGACTTGATAAGATGCTTTTGCCACCTTCCCCCGGACTGGAATGGAGAAGCTTTTTTCTATCTTGATCGGATCTCTTTTTCCATTCGTCAGAAGATTCCCCAAACGGGAAAAAAAGACTTCCTGATCCCTTCCCTTTCTTCTTACCTCAATCCTGTAGGGCTCCTTAATAAAATCCCCTTCTTCCTGATATTGGCACCTTCGAAATGATTCAAAATCCATCGACTCGGCGATGAAATGGTCCAAGAATGAGCCTCTTCGATAGTCATCGAAATGAAGGTACTGATCCAAACCCTTCTCCCTCGAATCAAAAATCTCATGAATGGTTCTTGTCTTCGTTGCCGGTACCTCGTCCGTCGACGCCTGTTCCAGGGATTCGAGTAATTTCTGGTGATAACCCTCCTTCCTTCGGGCCAGGGTCCCGAGGATATTGAAGGCCTTCGACCGATCATCCATCTCTAGGAGGCTTCCACCCCGGCTGCTGAACAGAAGAACCGTCTCCGTATTCTTTAGAATGACCTCCTCATCTCCATCCCCGTTAAAATCCAATCTCTCCGTTTCAATCCATTCTTTCTCTCTGTGTATCTTTCGATCGTATAGGACTTCAGCCTTGATCAAGTTTTCATAGATCGCATGGCGAAGGTGGGGAAGATATAGCCCTCCAAAAACGCCATGCCAGTAAGCATCGTTACACTCGGCTCGATGAAGATAGCGAAGAGGATCCTGATTTGGAGGACCAGGCTTCTTTTCTGCGTTTCCTATCTTCTCGCGCAAATGGAGAACCCTTTTATGCATATCGTTCGATTCGGGATACTTGGCGAAGAAGTTCCTCCAGAATCCGCCTTTGATAAACCTTCTGATCTTCTCGCCTTCGGGCAACTCCTTCAGTCTCTCCACAACCTTTCCGTACTCCCCCATCGCCTCTGTGGGAAGGCTCCATTCATCCATCTCCATATAAGAGGAGCAGGCGAGATAGATCCTCCCGAGCGGTTTCTCACGAGCGGCGTAGGCACCAAGGGGCATGGGCTCGATCCAATCCAAATTTTTTCCGATCAATTCAAAGAAATGCTCCAACCAACCCTCTTCGTAGACTGAATGGTAGGTAAAAGGCCACATTCCAAATTTCTCGCCATCATCCGCAAAAATACCCGCACCGGAGGATTCTCGAAGCCCGGAGAGATATTCCAGGGTTTCTTCCGGAGGATGAAAGGGAATGATATACCGCAAGGTCTCGCTTCCCGGAAATACCTTCAAAACCTTCCCTTCCTCCTCTGTGAGATAGTAGCCGTATAAATCGTCTTCTCTCAATCCGGATTTCTTGAAGTGGTAGTCGTCGATGGTGATATATTCTACTCCGGCTTCTACTAAATACTTTGGGAGATGGGGCTCCCACACCCTTTCTGCCAGCCACATCCCCAGAGGAGTCGTCCCCAATTCCTCCTCAATGGTTTGGGTTAACCTTTTGATCTGTCCAACCTTATCTTCGTCGGGGATGACCGCCAGAATCGGTTCATAATATCCACCGGTCATCATCTCTAACTGTCCTTTTTTGACCAACTCCTTTAGAGTTTCTAAGAATTCCGGGTGATGATCCTTAAAAAAATCCAAGAGGACTCCGGTGTAGTGAACGGAGATCTTCATGAATGGATATTTCTTGAGGACCTCGACGAAGGGAAGATAGGCTTTTTCATAAGCATTTTCTAAGACGTGGAGGAAATTCCCAACAGGTTGATGATTATGGACACAAAAAAGAAAGGGAACTCTCTTCATAAAAAGCTAATTTATATGATTTTCTAAACCAAATCAACTCCGAATAGCCGCGTTAAAGCCAAAAGCCCATGCAAAAAGAAAAGGAAGGGTTAACCTTTTTAGTTAGCCCCTCCTTAATTTGGCGGGAGCGACGGGGCTTGAACCCGCAACCTCCGGCGTGACAGGCCGGCGCTCTAACCAATTGAACTACGCCCCCAATTCAAACCATTTCAGATCTCAAATTGTAGACTTCAGATTCGAATTCCCCAATCCGCATTCCGCAATCCCAATTGGAATGGTAGGCGGAACAGGGATTGAACCTGCGACCTCCGGCTTGTAAGGCCGGCGCTCTCCCAGCTGAGCTATCCGCCCTTCCTTACAAAGTTAATTGTATGAAGTCGCCCTTTCGATTTCAACGCCTTGCTACTTGCTCAGGGCTAACCCTGAGCAAGCCTTTTCCCCTAACCTAAAGAGTAATTGTCAACAGGCATTAAAGGGTCAGGTCAGGCGACCTCAACCTCTTTTTCATAAAGGAGGATCGGGCTTTCGTGATGGAGAACTACCTCTTCGCTGATGATGCATTCGCGAATGTTGGATTGGGAAGGAATCTCATACATCACATCCAACATGGTATTCTCCATGATTGCGCGAAGACCCCGGGCCCCGGATTTTCGTTTGATCGCCTCCTTGGAAATGGCCATCAACGCTCCCTCGGTGAATCGAAGTTTGACATTTTCAAATTCGAAGAGTTTTTGGTACTGCCTCACCAAGGCATTCTTCGGCTTCTTCAAAATATCCACCAGGGCATCGATGCTGAGCTCATTCAGGGTGGCAATGACGGGAAGTCTGCCGATGAACTCCGGGATCAATCCAAACTTCAAAAGGTCCTCGGGTTGAACCTCTCTCAGCAACTCTCCCATGTCCCGCTCTTGCTGGGACTTGATGTCCGCCCCAAATCCGAGGGTCTTTCCTCCGATCCGTTGTTCAACTAATTTTTCCAGCCCCACAAAGGCTCCGCCGCAGATGAAGAGAATGTTGGTCGTGTCAATTTGTATGAACTCCTGCTGCGGGTGTTTCCGACCTCCCTTCGGCGGGACGCTGGCCACCGTCCCCTCGATGATCTTCAGGAGGGCCTGCTGAACACCCTCGCCCGAGACATCTCGGGTGATGGAGGGACTATCGGATTTTCTTGATATCTTATCGATCTCATCAATGTAGACAATCCCTTTCTGCGTCCGCTCGATATCGTAATCGGCCGACTGAAGGAGACTCAGAATAATATTTTCCACATCCTCACCCACATAGCCTGCTTCTGTCAGGCAGGTGGCATCCGCAATCGTGAACGGAACGTCGAGGACCCGGGCCAGCGTCTGGGCGAGGAGGGTTTTCCCGGACCCGGTGGGACCGATGAGAATGATATTCGATTTCTGAAGCTCCACCTCTCCTGAGGCTACCCGGGAATCAATCCGCTTATAGTGATTATGAACCGCTACCGAAAGGATCTTTTTCGCATTTTCCTGTCCGATGACATATTCATCTAACTTCGCCTTGATCTCCATGGGTTTGGGGACGGTCAGTCTCCCCGGAACAAACCGCTCCTCGGCCTCCTCTGCGATGATTTCGTTGCAGAGCTCGATACATTCATCACAGATGTAGACCGTGGGGCCGGCGATGAGCTTCCTGACCTCATCTTGACTCTTTCCGCAGAAAGAACAATGCAAGACGGTCCCGTAATTCCCTCCGTTCGCCTTCATCATTTTCTCCTTTCCGCCCCCCCTTGGGACTACCCTTGAGATCGGACGGGACGCTGGACGACCACCTCATCAATAATACCGTATTCCTTCGCCTGTTGGCCAGTCATGTAAAAATCTCGATCCGTATCCGCCTGGATCCGCTCCAACGGCTGAGAAGTGTGTTTGACCATAATCCGATTCAACTCCTCTCGAAGCCTCAGGATCTCCCTGGCCTGGATATCCACATCCGAGGCCTGCCCTTGAAAGCCTCCTATGGGCTGATGGATGAGAATCCTTGAATGGGGAAGGGCAAACCGTTTTCCCTTTTCCCCCGCTGCCAGTAGCAGGGCCGCAATGCTAGCTCCTTGGCCCATGCATAACGTAGAAACCTTAGGACGAATATACTGCATGGTATCATAGATGGCAAGCCCCGAGGTCACCACCCCTCCCGGAGAATTGATGTAGAGGTGGATATCCTTGTCCGGATCTTCCGACTCCAGGAAGAGCATCTGGGCGATCACCAGATTGGCGACGTCGTCATCGATCGGTGTTCCGACGAAGATGATTCGCTCTTTCAAAAGACGGGAATAGATATCGTAGGCCCTCTCGCCCCTTCCATCCTTCTCGATTACAATCGGTATCAGTGTCATCGTTTTTTTCCTCAGACATACTCGACGTTTGCTTTCTCAAGCAAAAAATTTAAAGTCTTATCCCGGAGGATCCCCGCCTTCACTTCGGGAAGAAGATTGTTCTTCTCGTAATATCGCTTCACCGCGTCGAACGGTTGATGCATCCTCTCGGATATCTCTTTGAGACGACCGTCTGCTTCTTCATCGGTGACCGTGATCCCCTCCTGACTCGCAATCTTCTCAAGGATCAGAAACGTCTTGACCTGCTTCTGGGCCATGGCCCGATAATCCCCCTGGAGTTTCTCCTCTGACACGCCCAAATTTTTGAGGGCGACCCCCTGCGCAGCCAGTCTCAACTTTGTATCCGAGACCATGGCCTTGGCCCGCTCCTCCACCAAACTTTCGGGGACCTCGAAGGGATTTCCGTCAATCAATTGATCCACCGCTTGGTTTTTTAATTGCTGTTCCAACGCCAGCGCCTTCTCTTTTTCGATCTCCCCTTTCAATTTGGCTTTCAAATCTTCCAGGGACGAATCACCCAAATCTTTCGCAAATTCATCGTCTAAAGGAGGAAGGATTTTCGCCTTGATCTCCTTAATCTTAACACGAAATGAAACTGTCTTCCCAGCCCATTTCTGATATGCATAATCCGCCGGGAAAGAGACTTCGATCTCTTTTTCCTCTTCCAGGTTCAACCCGATCAACTTCTCCTCAAAGGTCGGAATGAATTGTCCGCTTCCCACTTCCACCGTAAAATCGGTGGCCTTTCCTCCCTCCAAGGGTTTACCCTCGGCATACGCCTCGTAATCGACGATGACATAATCTCCCGCCTGAATGGGTCTGGCCTCGGATATGGTCGTCAAATTGGCATGAAGATTTTGGAGAGCCTTCAACCGCTGCTCCACCTCTTCGTCTTTGACCTCCTCCTTTTTCCCTTCAAGCTTTAACCCTGTATATCCCTCCGGTTTGACATCGGGTTTGATTTCGAACACCGCTGAGTATTGAAACGGTTTTCCGCCAACGAATTCCCCAGGGTCAATCGCAGGCGGAGAGACGGGTTGAAGCTCGGTCTCCGAGAGGGCCTTTGGATAAGACTCCTCAATCAGCTTCTGAATGACTTCTGCCTTCACATAATCCTTGAAATATCTCTCCAAGATGTTCCTTGGAACCTTTCCGGGCCGAAACCCTTTGATCTTGGCCTTTTTCCCCAGATCCTTGTAGAATGATTCAACTTCTTTAACGACCTCGTCCTCCGGAATCTCAACGGATATCTTTCTTTTTACCGAACTGATCTGTTCCACACTGGCTTTCATGAAAGGTCCTCGAAAATGCAAAAATACGAAATCCGAAGTTCTAAATTCGAAACAAATCCCAAATTCAAATGATCAAATTACTAAAACTCCAAGTTTCATTCCTTTTACTTCGGTCATACGAATTTGTTTCGTGCTTCGAATTTCCTTTTTATAATGGTGCCGAGGGCGGGACTTGAACCCGCACAGTCTCTCGACCACGAGATCCTAAGTCTCGCGCGTATGCCAATTTCGCCACCCCGGCTTTCACAGTTTGACGTCCGCCTGCAAGCGAAAATGGTGAGCCGTACAGGAATCGAACCTGTAACCTACTGATTAAGAGTCAGTTGCTCTACCTATTGAGCTAACGGCTCCCGAAAAAAACATTGCAAAATCATCAACTACCAATGATCAATTAGCAATTCAACTACATTGATAATTTTGCACTGCTAAATTTACAACTTGCAATGACCCTAACTGATGGCGCCCTGCACTACGTAGAGTGCAGGGCAGCCCTGAACCTTACGTATATTACTGATGGCGCCGTGTACCATGTAAGGTACACGGCTGCCACGAACCCTGCGTGGTTCGTGGCGCGCCCGGTCCGGCTCGAACGGACGACCTGCGGATTCGAAGTCCGACGCTCTATCCAACTGAGCTACGGGCGCTTTGGGGTGAGTGAAGGGACTCGAACCCTCGACCACTGGGGCCACAACCCAGTGCTCTATCCAACTGAGCTACACTCACCATAAATTTGAGAAAATAGCCTCAAATTGCTATATATGACAAACAATTACAGTGCACGGTACATGGCGCCGTGTACTACGTTGAGTCCATGGCTTGCCATGCACCCCACGTGGTGCATGGCGCGCCTGGAGGGATTCGAACCCACGACCTACGGATTAGAAGTCCGTAGCTCTATCCATCTGAGCTACAGGCGCTTAATTGCTAAATATACGACTTCTTTAAGTTTTGGTCAAGGTCAAATTCGCTAGCGGTATTTAAGCTCCTTAAGTTATTGGGCAATTTGGTCGCTGAAGTATTATGTGTGGTCTGGCTGCGGTGCTAGGCGTTTGGATTCATTCTCATGAACCGTGGCTTGACGAGCATTTCTGCGCGCTCACGACCGAAGGAGATTCGGGCGTAGGGGATGGACGAATCCATCCAAAGAGAGTATGAGGGTATATCGAAATAAAGTTATAAAAGGGAAAGAAAGATGTTCAAGGGCGTTTCTGATGTTTATAATCAAGAGAAAGGATCTTGAGAATTCCGTCTTCCTTGATCAAGACCCATTGTATTGATCCTCTCAAGAATTTCCTTTCTCCACTTGGGTTCGTTATTTGCTCAGCTTTGTAACGGGTTTTTGTCTCACGAAACTTAGCATTTTTCCTAAGGAATACTCGTCGTGAGGGGAAAAGCCTATTCTTCTCAAAAAAATAGGAAGGCCTGTTGAGTAAACGAAGAATCTTCCTATGCCCTTATCTCTTCTGAAGTTTCACCAAGCATGAGTTTCAACCCATAGATAAGCTGGGACTTCGTAAAGGGTTTCGTCATATAATAATTGGCGCCGAGGTTGTATCCTTTGAACATGTCCGAATCTTCGTTTTTTGCTGTGAGAACGATCACCGGGATAGACTTCGTTTTGGGATTCGATTTCATTTCTCGAATGACCTCCCACCCATCCTTTTTGGGCATCAGAATATCGCAGATGAGAAGGTCAAAGTCGTCTCTTCCCAGCTGTTCCAAGGCCTGTACTCCATCGGCGGCCTCCGTCACCTCATAGCCCAGTTTGACGAGGTGGATTTTTAAAAACTTCCGGATCACCTCTTCATCATCCACGATTAATATCTTTCTGCTCATAGCTCAGCCCTCCTTATTGGAAATTTAATTGTAAAGGTTGTTCCGATTCGCTCGTTGCTTTCCACATCGATTGTGCCCTCATACTTGCTCACGATGCGATAGACGATATTTAGGCCAAGGCCTGTCCCCTCACCGGGGTTTTTGGTTGTAAAGAAAGGGTCGAAGATTTGATTGAGATATTTGTGGGGAATTCCCTTGCCATTATCGCTCACTTTCACCTCAACCGAATCGTCTGTCGACCGAGTCGAGAGGCCCAATTTTCCACCTTTTCCATCGATCGCCTGAAACGCGTTGGTAATCAGATTGGTGAACACCTGTTGAATCTCGCCGACGTTAGCCTGTATTTTTTCAACACATTGAAAATCTTTGATCACCTCCGCCGAACTCGCTTTGACCGCCAGTTGAACCATCTTCAGCGACTCTTCGAGGATGCCGTTGAGATCCACCCGACTGAGTTCTTCCTTCTTGGCCGCTCGAGAGTAGGATCTTAATCCTTTGACGATTTCCTGGATCCTCTGACCGCACTCCAGGATGTCCATCAAATAACCTTTCTTCTTGGAGGGATCTTCCTCCTCCAACGCGATCTCCGCCATCCCGATAATGCCGCTGAGGGGGTTGTTGATTTCATGGGCGACACCGGAAGCCAATACCCCTATCCCCGCTAATTTTTCCGACTGGATGAGTTGCTCCTGCAACCTTTGCTGCTCCGTAATATCCTTCGTATATTCAATGGCCGATAAAAGATCCCCTTTTTCGTCAAAAATGGGGTAAGAGAAGACTTGCAAGGTGGTATTATCTTCCGACCTCTTCATGGTGGAAAAAGCAGGCTGTTTGGTTTCGATGGTCACGGAGACCGGACATCTGTCACAGGGTTCCGATCTCAGGAAATAGGCCTCGTAACATTTCCGGTCGATCAGTTTTTCGAAAACGGTTTGGTAATGTTCGATGACGGCTCTGTTCACACGGAGGATTCTATAGTCGGGAGCCTGTATGGAGAGCTGATCTCGAATTCCGTCGAAAATGGCCTCGAGATTTCTTTTGCTTTGCCTGATCTTTTTCTCAAGCTTCCTCTGTTCCGTCAAATCCCGAAAGATCATCTGATGGAACGATTCGCGCCCTAAATCAATCCGTTTGATGGAGAAGTCCACCTCAACCGGGGATCCATCCTTCTTCGTCAAGGAGAGATAGTCCGCTCTTCCTTCTCCTTTCTCATCGACTTCTTTAAAAAAATCTCTTGCTTTCTCTGTTTCTTCGGGGATGAATAGATCAAAGAAGTCCTTTAGAAGAAGCTCTTCTTTCGTGTAACCTATAACCTTCTCTACTTCTCTGTTGACATCAGCAATTTGTAACTGAGGATTTCTTAAGAGCACGATCCCCTCGTTGGCATTTTCGAAAAGACCACGATATTTGTCTTCAGAAATGGTGAGAGCCTTGCGTTTCTCTTTGGTCAGGGTTTGGACGATATATCCATAGAAAGCGGTCATGATGAAGATGAAGGGGATCCGGAGGGTATAGCTGCTACCTTCCTCGTTGGTTAAAAGTCCCCATGAATAGAGAAGAATCCCGTAGAGAAGTGCGGTGATCCCTCCGATGACCATCAATAGTTTAAAGTTACGGCTGATCGAGGCGAAGATGATGATCAAGAAAAAAACCAGATAAAAATCTGTCGTCATTTTTTCTGAAAGATACATTCCGAAAGAAACAATGCCCGTGTCGAACAGGACGAGCGGATAGAATAATTTCAAATTTGAAAACCATCCTTTTGGCAAAAAAGTGAGAAAGACATTCGATAAAAGATAGATAAAGATGAGGATGTTACTTAGATGGAAGTTCGTCACCCTGCCTTTGCCGAACAGGATAAGGTAAGAAGTAACAATGATGGCGGTCCATCGAAGCGTTAGAATGATTCTTTTTCTATCTTGATCTCTCATCCTGAATCAGCTTGGATTCACAAATAAATCATTTTTATTTCGATTATTTAGGGAATTGAGCAAAAAACATACCAACTGAATGCCATCAAGAAGTTGCCCGTATAACTTGTTCCTAAGCTTAAGGAATTTGGCAACTTATAACAATTTTATTACTATCTTACTTTTCTCCATTTTAGCGGAAAGGTACCGATTTTTTTTCACTATTTGACATTTTGTCCAAGTTTTAACAAGAATAGTGGAAGGCAAGAACAGGAAAGCTCTTCATAGGGTATCAGTAGGTTTCTATTCTCATTTGAATAAGTTTATTGATCTATTCCTTCAGATACCTGGCCGAAGCCCCGCCTCCAGAAGCTTCGAAGGGCATGGGCTCCCGCGTGCAGGCATGCTTTCTTCTTTGTCAACACGGCACAGGGCTCTGCCAGCGGGCTTCCTCCGGACATTAAACTTCTAGTTGACTTATTTATCCCTGTTTAGTACGCTTCTACCCATAGCCTTTAAAGGGATAAATTGGCCACCTTGGGCGGGTTAGAAGCAAAGAGAAAGACAGGCTTAAATTCTAAAGAAAATACTTTTGCAGTTAAAAGGAGGAAACATCCAAGGATTTGGGTTAAACTTCCACCGAATTATTTTCCTGTGGATGGCGAGAAACGCTTGGGGAGGATTGTGATGGACGTAGGCGAAGAAGGGTTCTTCGGTTACCTCTCTCAGGCCATTGGAATAGAAACTTTATTGAAGATTGAAATCCTTTCCTGAAGGCTTATCTCAATTCATCATAAGGAAGCATATGTACACCGGATTTTATGGCTTCTCAGAAAAACCCTTCGAATTAAGTCCGGATCCCAAATTTCTCTATGCCACGCGCAGCCACCGAGAGGCACTGGCTTCTATGCTTCATGGGATCAAGAATCGAAAGGCTTTTATTTCTTTGACGGGAGAGGTGGGGACGGGTAAAACAACCCTCATTTACTCTTTGCTTAAGCATCTCGACGAGAAGGTGAAAACAGTCTTAATTTTTCACACCACCATCACCTTCACCGATTTATTAAAAACCATCCTCCGGGAGTTGAACCTCTTCCCCATAAAAGAAACCAGAATGGATCTTTTGCATCAATTGATTCAATATTTAGTGCTCATGGGTAATCGAGGCGAAACCCTTGTCATCATCATTGATGAAGCACAGGACCTTCCCCAGAAGGTCATGGAAGAGCTCCAAATGTTTTCTGACTTAGAATCCAAGGGAATTCAGATCGTTTTCGTGGGCCAACCAGAGCTTGAAGACAGACTCCATTCAGAAAGTCTAAGGCAACTCAAGCGGGGCATAGAGATCAGGCGTCAAATCAGAGGATTAAGCGAGGAGGAGTCCAAGGAATACATCGATCACAGACTGAGATTGGTTGGAAGCAGCAGTTCTGAGATATTCTCTCCAAAAGCTCTCTCTTTGATCTGTACCTATGCCTGTGGGATCCCGCGCGTGATCAATGCCCTTTGTGACAATGCTTTATTGATGGGTTACAGTTTGTTCAAAAAGAATATTGAAGTTGACATTGTCCGTGAGGTCATAAAAAAGATGGAGGGTCCGAGCCGAAAGGAGAAGGCCCTTTCCTCAACTGACATTGCGGACACATTCCGCTCGTTTCCGTTTGGATTGCGATTCCTCCTAAAGAAAAGTTGCCTTGTGATTATCATTTCCATGCTTTGTCTGGGAGTATTCATTTTTCTAACCCATAGACACGCGGAGCAAAAATCTACCAAGACATGGAATATCGAATCCCTTCAGAGTCATGATCCCGATACCGAACCACTCTCCACATCAGCTTCTTCCCAGATGGCTCCACCTTCTCATCCTATTGCTGCCATGGGCAGGGAATATAAACTGAGAGAAATTGCAGCCGTAAAAAATGGGCAGACCATGTCCCAGCTAACGCAGAAATATTATGGGATAGTCAATATAAGTCTTCTCGATTTCCTCTTAGAGTTTAACCCGGAAATTACCAATGTCCATCTCATCCTCGTTGACCAAAAGATCAAGATCCCTCATATCACTGAAGACCTATTGATCATTCCATCTCCTGATCGTACTTATAGCATTCATGCGGGAACTTTCGATACTTCTGATCCTGCCGAACTCTACAGGGGTGAACCGGTATTAAAGGGGAAAAAAATAGAGATCCTTTCCAGGAAAGTATCCCCGCGGGAGACCTGGTATCGTGTGATGATCGGGAAGTTTGAAAATAAGAATGAAGTGTTAAAGACAATATCTGTCCTCAGAAGAAAAGGACTACTGCCTGCTTTTGGACCGTCTTCCAAGAATTGAACGAGGCTTATCGGTCGGCCTTCAATCACGTGATGTATTCTTGGAAATGGTTTGAAAAAAAATGGTCGGGGCGAGCCGATTTGGCGGGCAAGTGCCCCTGGAAGGGGCACAATCAAAAAGACACTTCGTCTCCCGAAGCCATCCGCGTTATTCGGATGGCTTCACAGCCGACCTTGCCGCCTCACCTTATCGGCGGCATGACAAGAGTCGCTCCTTATTCGTCGCGACGTCACTCGTCCCGCCTGCCCGCTAAATCAAATAATTGAAGGTTATGATGGCGGTGGAAATGTATTGGTCGGGGCGAGCCGATTTGAACGGCCGACCTCCTGCTCCCAAGGCAGGCGCGCTAACCAGGCTGCGCTACGCCCCGACCCATTAAGGTAGAATCGCTGAGCTATACACTCCTCATGATTTCCAATACCCAATTCTAAGTGGGGATATCTCCCACCCTCATTTGAACGGCCGGTCCGGCCGCCTCACCTTCTCGGCGGCGTGACAAGAGTCGCTCCTTATTCGTTGCGACGTCTGCGGCCATCTCACCAACTCGATGGCGTGATAGAAAGCTATGACTTATCCGTCATAGCATCACCCCTCCTGCTCCCAAGGCAGGCGCGCTAACCAGGCTGCGCTACGCCCCGGTACGTAAGAGGTAACACATCCCCATCGTTGAAACAACCGTCCGCAATTACGAAAAAGACCGAATGACCCTTCTGATTTTTCTTAGGGCCTTTCCTCGGTGGCTGATCGCATTTTTTTCTTCGAGGGAAAGCTCTGCCATCGTTTTCCCATACTTTGGAACGACGAAGAGGGGATCGTACCCGAATCCTTTTTTTCCTTTTTCTTCAAATCCGATGCTTCCCCTACATGATCCCTCGGCAAGGGCCTCTTTTCCGTGGTGGGATACGACGGCAATGATGCATTTGAATCTCGCTCGTCTTTTCGAAACTGGAAGCCCATGCATCTCTCTGAGAAGCTTCTGATTATTCTCTCGGCTCGTCGCCCCTTCCTTAGCATACCTTGCAGAATAAATTCCAGGCAGCCCTTTCAAACCATCCACTTCTAATCCAGAATCATCTCCAAGGGTTAATTTCCCAAAGTACTTTGAGTAAAAGCGAGCCTTTTTCAGAGCATTCTCAGCAAAACTCCTACCATCCTCCTCGATTTCAGGAACATCCGGGAAATCGCTTAACGAATAAATCCGAAGGCCCAACCCTCTCAAGGCCTCTCGAATCTCGCGAATCTTCCCCTTGTTCCGAGTTGCGACGATTAGTTCCAACCGTTCTCCGCCTTCACGCCTCCCTCTCTCCCGAGGGGAGAGGGAAAGGGCGAAGAGACTTTTTTTGAATTCTCGTGAGGGTCCTAATTCCAGTTTGTGCGATTTTCATCAGCCTATCCATCTCTTTCTTCGTAAAAACGCCTCCCTCGGCGGTGCCCTGAATCTCCACAAACTTTCCACCGCCGGTCATCACCACATTCATATCCACTTCGGCTTTGGAATCTTCCTCATAATCTAAATCCAACAGAATCTCCCCATCGACTTTTCCCACGCTGATGGCAGCGATCGAATCCTTGACGGGGACTTCTTCGATCATCCCATTTTTAACCACCTTTCGAAAAGCGTCGATCAAAGCAACATAGGCCCCTGTGATGGAGGCCGTCCTTGTCCCTCCATCCGCCTGAATCACATCACAGTCGATCCAGATGGTCCTCTCACCAAAGGCATTGAGATCCGTCACAGATCTCAAAGAGCGTCCGATCAACCTTTGGATCTCGAAGGCGCGGCCGCTTCCTCGACCCGTTAAGGAATCTCTGGAAGTTCGGGTATGCGTGGAACGGGGGAGCATGGAATATTCTGCGGTGACCCAGCCTTTTCCGGTATTTCTTAAAAACGGTGGTACCCTCTCCTCCACACTGGCCGAGCAGATGACTTTGGTATCTCCTATTTGGATGAGGACAGACCCCTCCGCATGTTTTAAATAATTTCTCGTGATAGTTACAGGCCTTAGAGCATTCATCCCTCTTCCATCTGAACGTTTCACGTAAAGCCTCCCCACAAATTTATTTTTTCAACAAATCCCCGAAAAGTCAATCCCTCGGCCGATCATAGATGCTCGGCATTGACCCCGAGCAACCTTCCCATTCGCTTTGTCTTGCCGGAGGGTCAACCATCCGACTTCGCTCAGCGCTGGCCCTCCGGTGATTTCGGGTCGGGAACATTCGATTTACTTTCCCTTGTCCAAGAGACGAGGATCGCTATTAGCCCGATAATAAGAACAAGTTTCCACGCTCGACCGTTCTTCAATCTCAGTGCCTCAAAACTGCGTTTGTCACATCGTTCCCAAGAATTTTTTCAGCCTAAATTTAAACAGATTTCCAGTATGAAAACAAGAAGCTGTCACCCCAAATCCCGCTTTAGGATACGGTCTTTGCGAGCGAAACCCTGCACCGCATGGCGTACAGGGCGAAGCGAAGCAATCTAAATAGGAGTTCGGGTCCACTTCATCCCTCTCTCCAGAGGTAAGGCGCGATAGAATGCTGAGTTGAAACAGGATCAAAAAGTGGTTATCATATCGTCATACAAATTCTCATAGGCTTGATGAGGGAGTGGAGACATGCACAAAGAGACGCAAAAAAAGGAATTCACAGGGGCTTCCAAATACGTGCTGGATGATGAACTGGCAAGAATTGTCAACATTTCGATGGCGCTCGAAATGCCTCTTCTGCTCAAGGGAGAGCCCGGAACGGGAAAAACCATGCTGGCCCACGCCATTGCAGAAGCTTCTGGCATGAAATTGATCGTCCTCAATGTCAAATCGAGCATGAAGCTGATCGATGCCCTTTACCAGTATGATACGCTGACACGCTTAAACGACAGCCGTTTTGGCGATTCGAAAAGGGATGTCAGCAATATTGAAGAGTACATCCGGATGGGAAAGATCGGACAGTCCTTTGTATCCGATCAGAGAGTCGTTCTCCTGATCGACGAGATTGATAAGGCCGATACGGATTTTCAGGACGATATGCTGGATGTGCTGGACCAGATGGAGTTTGATATTATCGAAATTGATAAAACCATCAAAACGAAATATCGGCCGGTGATCATCATCACGTCGAATGCCAAAAAGGATCTGTCCGACCCGTTCTTGGGTCGCTGTAATTTCCATCACATTGCCTTTCCAGAGCCTGACATGATGAGAAAGATTGTTCAGGTTCATTTTTCTGATATTGACAAGGAATTACTCGATAGCGCCATTAGAACATTTTACCGTCTCAGAGAAATCAGGGGTATTGAAAAAAAACCTGCCACTCGGGAGCTGATTAACTGGCTTAGGGCCTTAAGGGCAGATCCTGACTTTCGGGTGAAGGATCTGATCAAAGGAGAGGTTCCTTTCTTGGGCGTCCTTTTTAAAAAGAGCCCTGACTACGTCGTCGCCCAGAATGCCGTGGCACGGTTTAGGGTGTAATTAAATAAATTGCGGAATGCGGATTGCGGAATGATCAAACAGATATTCCAATATTCCACGATTCCATCATTTCACTGGTAAATTATGTTTGTTGACTTCTTTTATCTTTTGAAAAAAGCGGGGATACCCGTTTCTCCCACCTCCTTCCTCACACTTCAGAAGGCCTTGAGCATGGGGTTGATCAATTCTCTGGATGACTTCTATACAAGCGCCCGTACGATTCTGGTGAAGAGTGAGAAATATTTCGATCTCTACGACCAGGTGTTTGCTCATCAGTTTGAAGGCGCTGAGTTCAAGGGATCGGAAGAAATTGAATTGTCCGAGATCGCCCGTGCCCTGCTTGACGAGTGGCTGAAAGATCCAAAAGAGTTAGCAGAGGCCCTTGGGGTAAAGGAAGAAGATTTGCTGAAGCTCAGTCCCGAGGAATTGCTCAAATACTTTCTTGACCGGTTGAAAGAACAAACCGAGGCACACCACGGAGGAAACAAGTGGATTGGAACGGGTGGAACTTCTCCTGTGGGACATTCCGGCTACCATCCAGGTGGGATGAGAATCGGCGGCGTCTCCCGAAATAAGTCAGCCGTCAAAGTCGCTATGGATCGGAGATATCGTGATTACTCCCAGGAGGGACCGATGACGGCATCCCAAATGGGAGAGGCTCTCAAGCGGTTGAGGAATATGGTTCCATTCGGCCCTAAGGATAGGGTGAATATTGACAAGTCGATTTACGAGACCATGAGGAATGCGGGAGAGATAGAGATTGTATTTGATCGGAGTCTAAAGGACCGGTTGAAGGTCATCCTTGCCATCGATAATGGCGGATGGTCCATGGATCCTTATATCGAGCTGGTTCAAACCCTCTTTAACTACGCACGGGCCCAGTTCAAAGATCTCAAGACGTTCTTTTTTCATAACACCATCTACGATTATCTCTGGGAGGACCCTCCCAGGCATTCCAAACCTTTCCCGGTGGATGAGCTGGTCCGTCTTGACCCTGAAACAAGGTTCATCGTCGTTGGGGATGCGAGCATGGCTCCTTATGAATTGATGGCTACGGATGGCTCCATTCACATTGAAGAGCGATCCGGGAGGCCGAGTTATGAGAGGCTAAAGTTTATTGCCAAGACCTTTCCCCATGCTGTTTGGATCAATCCAAAACTTGCCGAAGAATGGCCCTACACCCGCTCCATTCATCAAATCCGCGAGATTCTCCCGATGTTTGAACTGACCCTTGACGGACTGGAGAAAGCGGTGGGTAGCATGATGCGCAAGAATTAATTATCCTCGAGCTTCCCTCTCCAAGAATCACCATCCTGAATTGAACAATTCGAGTGCACAAATCCTTATCCCATAACGCCACCGACAATGGAAAGTTGGAGCTTCAAATTGACAGAACATTGATTTTCAAATAACATAATGCAACTAATCATGAGATTTCGAACCTTCCCTTGGCATTTTATTTTAGTTTTCTCTTTACTGTTTTTAATGATTGGGGATGAGGCGAACCCTGCCAAGAAGATGATGATTTCGACAGAAAATCTCAAAGGGCATGTAAGAAATATCCATTTTGATCGGGGTCCGTATCATGGCTATCAGAAGCTGGAGCAGGCGGCACAATATATTGAGAAGGAATTTCTCAAGGCCGGACTGGAAGTCAGAGAGGATCGTTTTGAATGGGAGGGAAAATCCTATAAGAATATTGTGGCAGAAAAGAGAGGGATGACCTCTCCCCGTCGGGTTCTCATCCTGGGAGCCCATTACGACACCGTCCCGGGTTCTCCCGGGGCGGATGACAATGCCAGCGCGGTGGCTCTGCTGCTCGAGGTAGCAAGAAATATTCAAGCGGTCCCTCTGGAAAGCACTGTAAGACTGGTCGCCTTCTCCCTCGAGGAATATGATTTTGCCGGCAGTGCTCATTATGTGGACAGTCTGAGCAAGGGAGGGGAAGAGATCCTTGGGATGATTTCCGTAGAGATGGTGGGATTCACCGGCCCAAGGCAGGATTATCCTCCTTATCTCAATCCCAAACATTATCCCAATGTGGGAGATTTCATCGCCATCATTGGAAACGAAAGGTCGAAGGGGTTATTGGAAAAAGTTTGTCGATCTTTCAAGACCAATATCCCTGAACTTCCCTTAGAATTCCTTATTGTGCCTGGAAATGGGGAGGAAATGGACGAGGTGAGCCTGAGTGACCACAGTGTTTTCTGGGATAAAGGGGTGCCAGCCCTCATGATCACAGATACTGGTTTTTTGAGAAACCCGAATTACCACCTCTCTTCAGATAGAATAGAAACCCTGGATTTCGGATTTATGCAGAAAGTGGCCATCGGAGTCTATCATTCGGTCGTTGAGTTAGCGAGACTTGCGGACACGAAGCCCGAGACACGGAACACGAGATGATGAAGATCGGTGTCATTTCAGATACGCACTTGAGGGAGCCTCATCCCGAATTCAAGAGTATCATCGAATTCCATTTCAAAGACGTGGAAAAGATATTTCATGCAGGAGACTTCGTGGACTGGAGCATCGCAGAATATCTTTCAAGCCTGAAAGAGCTGATTGCCGTCTGCGGAAACATGGATTCTCTGGATATTCGAAAAGCATTCCCTCAGAAGAGGATCGTTGAAATAGAAGGATTTAAGATCGGCCTGATCCATGGGGGAGGCTCTCCGTTCGGAATCGAGTCACGCATCCGAGGAGAATTCGACGAAGCGGACGTAATTGTTTATGGCCACACCCATACCCCGGCGAATCATCAAGTCAAGAAGATCTGCCTTTTCAACCCTGGCTCCGCCACCCGCTCTTTTATGAATCAAGCCACCCTCGGGATCCTACACCTCGGAGAGAAAATAGAAGGAGAGATCATTAAAATCTGACTCCCTCCCCCTTTTCCCCCGCCTACCGGCAGGCAGGCACCGTGGGGTGAATTTATCGGGGTTCACCCCGTTAGAAATTCCAGCGAAGCATCAAACCCCGATCCAGAGCAGCGGGCCTTCATCGCTCCGAGGTGGCTCCGGCCACGCAGGCGGAGCATCATTTCTAACGGGGTGACGGGTCTGCTGCCCCGCCGGTCAAGGCGCATTTCGTAAAGTCAATCTCCTGACGGCAACCTTTGCATGTGTGCTTCCTATCGAATTCATCCGAGAAGATCTCAACTCCCTTTCCACAGTTCGGACATTTGCACACGAAGGATTTTAGATCCTTGAACTGCTCAAAACCTGGACAATGTCGCGGAATACTCATTTTAACCTCCTTTTTCAAACAATGATCGATTCATTGTTCTTTGTTCATCGTTCTATTTCAGTTTCTCCAGCGCCCCCATGAGATCCTCAAGGGCAGGCCTCTTGTTGATATCGTGCACGTCGATATAACGAAGGATTCCCGTTTTGTCGATGACGAACAAAGCCCGTTCGGATATTCCATCCGAACGCAAGACACCGTATCTTTTGGCGACCGCTCCATGAGGCCAGAAATCGGAAAGTACCGGAAACCAGACCTGGCCCATCTGGTTGGTCCATGCAAAAAGGGTAGGAATGTTATCTACCGTAATTCCAAGGAGGATGGCGTCATACTGGTTAAAGATATCTTTCGCGATATTGTACCCGGGCCATTGATCTGAACAGACGGGTGTCCATGCCGCAGGAACGAAGGAAAGGACAACGTTCTTTTTCTCCAGAAACTGGCTCAGAGAAACCTTCTGCCCGGAAATGGATGGAAGAGTGAAATCAGGAGCACGATCCCCCACCTTCACCCTCAAAACGCTGTCAACCGATTTAAGGGTCCCTACCTCGTAAATGTTTCCCTTATAGGCGTCTGAAAGGCCAAAGGCCACCGGGGCCAATACGGATGGAAATAGGACTCCGGTGAGTAAGATAAAGCGGAGAACTCTTCTCTTATTCATGGCACATCCTCCTGATGCAGCGCGTTCCCCCGCACTTCATCCGTCTCCCCTCGGAGGGAGGGGAGTTTGATTGCTATTTTAGCCCCAATGTTTTGAGCACGACTTCCAGAAACGGTTCAGCCCCAAGATAATTTCCTAATTGACTGTGTACGATTTGGTGGGTCCCATCCTCATTAATCTTGACAACCATGTAGTACGGTGTCCTCACTTCCCCGCAAACCTTGTGGATCACGAAATCCTTATCCGGAAAAAGCGGAAAGGGGACATCATACGTTTTCTTGAACACCTCCACCTCGTAAGGCGAATTTCCTACACCGATCCCGATTAATTTAATTTTGTTTTTCAGGACGGCACTGTTTTCAATGAGCCGGTAAAGCTCATTCACTCCCGGCGCGTCCTTCTGGCAGAAAGGGCAGTACATACTGAAGAGTTCCACGATCACGCCGTGGGCTTTGATCTGAGGGATTTTGAATAGGCCGCCCCCGGAAAGCCCCAAATAGTTTCTTTCCTCTGCATTTCTTGGGACAGGAAGGTTGATAACAGGAAGCGCTTCGCCCTTTTCCGGCGGCTTGTTGGCAGCCAGGGCGGGAAAAACAATAATCGAAAACAAGAGGGTGATCATGGTTAAGACCGTTAGAATTCTTCTCATCCTTCAATTTCCTTCAATCACAATTCTCTCATAGCAAGGATGCAGTCCTCACAACGACTATGATGAGATGAAAAGGTTTTTCTTTTTAAGTTCACCCCGTTAGAAATGATGCCTCGCTGGAATATCTAACGGGGTTCATTCGAGCGGATCGTTGAATCGGGATCAAAGGCGTCCTTCGATGATCGTCACCACCAGCCAGAACCAGCCAAAAAGAAACGCCACTCCGCCAAAGGGAGTGATGGCTCCGAGCCATTTTGTCCCCGTGACTGCTAATAGATAAAGACTTCCTGAGAAGAGGAGGATTCCGACCAAAAACCCCCAACCTGCAATCGAAAAAGATGTGTCTTTAACGAGATGTTGTAATATCCCTACAACGAACAAAGCGATCGTATGAAACATCTGGTAAAGGACTGCCTTTTCGTAGACGGTCTTTCCATACTCATCCAAGATATTTTTTAATAAGTGAGCCCCAAAGGCTCCAAGAGCGACACTTAAGAATCCAGAAATTGCGGCTGCGATAAGCCAAAACTTGATCATTCTATTTCTCCGGTTTCGATTTCATTTAAGACAGCAATCGTGGCCCCCCAGGAACCTGCCTCAGGCGGGGCCAATTTGAATGATTCTACAAGCGGACTCTTCTTAAGAAAAGAATGGACGATATTCATCTGCACCCCCTTCCCTTTTCCATGGATGATGCGGACTTCCCTAAATCCTTTCTTCTGACATTCCAAGAGATATTCCTCCAAAAGAGAGGGGATCTCTTTCGGAGAAAAAGTGTGAAGGTCAATCCAATCCTCAATGGGGATGCGAACAGCCATAAGCTAAATTACGGCATAGCGCAGAGCGCACAGCGAAAAAAATTGACACCTCGAATCTCATCACTCCCAGCTCTTAACTCATAATTCTCAACTCTTAATTCATAACTCTGAACTCTCAACTTTTTATTTCTAACTTCTCTCGGAGGATTTTAAAAATCTTATGAAACATTGGTCTCGTGAGCTTACCTGTCTGAGTGTTTTGCTGGCTGGGATGGTAGGTGGTAATTAAACTCTGTAGGGAACGCAGATCTGCGTTCCCTACAGAGTTGGAAGTCCGAAGTGAATAAATGTTCCCGTGGCCAAAGGCCAATGGGGGAATTTCCAAGCCCCGCAGTCTTAGAGACCTCAGGGTTTGCGTAAAGGCGATCTGACCCAAAGGAACGATCACCTTAACATTTCTTAGAAGATCGAGTTCCTTCAAAAAGTAAGGTCGGCAGTTTTCAATTTCTTCAGGCATGGGTTTATTCTTGGGTGGAGCACATCGAATCGTCGCGGTAATATAGCAATCGCCCAATTCAAAGCCGTCATCCCTTCGCACAGAATTGGGTTGATTGCCGAAGCCAAATTGATAAAGGGCGTTAAATAGCCATTCTCCACTCCGATCTCCTGTAAACATACGGCCTGTCCGATTTCCCCCTTGCGCAGCAGGGGCCAGCCCCACAATCAGAATCCGGGCGTCCGGATCTCCGAAACTGGGAAGGGGTTTTGACCAATAATCCCAGTCCCGATACCTTCTCGGTTTATGTTCCGAGACCTCTTTCAGGTAAGCAACCAGCCGGGGACACTTACGGCATCGAACCACCGTGTCCTGTAATTCTCTCAGCGCACCTTTTGTTTTCATCGTCTAATAGACCCCTTACCCGCCCTCTTTCCCCAAAAATTAATTTAAGCATACCCTACACCAATTTTTCAAGGAAATAAGTGAATTTCTACGAGGAGACACCTCATCCTGCAACCTACATTCGGCTGCCTGGCTCGGTAAGAAATAAGGATGCGGGGAATAAAATACAGCATTTGCTCGCCCAAAATACGGAGCTCACCTTATTTAATTTCTTGCATATTATTGCAAATTATTGCAAGTATTAACTAATACAAACGCATTAAGTAATGTTACATAGCCTGCGAATCTTTTGACAAGACCATGAGCGAGTTGTTTTACAAACGACAGACCAAAGATTATCAAGGTTTTCAAACCAACGGTTGGTGGTGGATTC
>Ga0208821_1000224_pt1 | contig 48242 bp, 49 predicted proteins | sample June2015DPH_20_5_FD_184720 | JGI IMG/M metagenome (GOLD analysis project Ga0208821, IMG submission 184720) | Peatland microbial communities from SPRUCE experiment site at the Marcell Experimental Forest, Minnesota, USA - June2015DPH_20_40... | ecosystem: Environmental > Terrestrial > Soil >...
CCCCACCCGAGGAAAGGAAATCGAATGTCGTGGCCATAATCAATCACAGCCGCGGTCGATAGGACCCGCAAAACGATGGTGCTGCGGGAGAGCGGATCCTCGCCCCCGATAATTTTTTCACAGCTTCTTTTTGTCGGGATGTATGCGCCACGGGGACATGAGCATCTGGAGCCCGAAGACGCGAGATGAAAAATTGAATTACATGCACAACAATCCCGTAAAACGAGGCCTGGTCAAGCACCCGGGCGAGTGGCCGTGGTCGAGTTGGAGGCTCTATTTCTGAAATGACGCTTCGATATTGGGCGTGGACAAAATGCTGTGATGTCGACATACCGAGGGTCGCATACATCCCGACAAAAACCGTCGGGATCCCGCCACGCGGGACGCCACCCGCGATGGCTGGCCAGAATGCCATGCGCGCTGACACCTGCGCTCAGGCCTCCCGTTGAGTGTAGTCTCTTGCTCATGGTGCCCTGGACAATTCGGCGGGATGGAGAACGCGGAGATCGTCGAAGCGCATGGCTGATTGCGGCATGCTGAGGGTCATCGCTTTTGCTGATCCGCAACAGGATATTGCTGTCGAGCAGACAGGCGTCGCCGCTTGGCATCAGTCGTGATCCCGATACAGACTCTCGCGCGAGAAGGCTTCATCCGGGAGCAAGGGAATCTTGTGGGAGAACTGCGCAAGCTCGCGAAGCGTCTCGTCAAGCTGATGCTGGCTGAGCTTCTTCGATCCAGCGGGAACATGAGCCGCCTCTTCGAGCAGGCTCGCAGCATAGGAGCCGATGTCAACGCCATGGGCGGCAGCCTGGCGGCCCAGTTCCGCCTGAACCTCAGGTTTGATATCAACGATGATCGCCATCGGAGTCACCTTCTCTTTATTGTCTTGCTTGTGACAGTCTACCACAGGCCGCCCCTCACGGTCACTGCCCGCCTTTTCGGAGTTTTCTACGGCGGCGCCGCCCCCTCGCGCGCGCAGGCATAAAACGTCGCACAGATCGTTAGGTTTCGGGTCAAGCCGACCGCGAGACCCGCCGACTTGTGCTGCCGGGGTCTCGTCGTGAATCTTCTCGCAGCGACCCAGAAAGACGGCGGGGCGGGCAGGAAGTGGGCAGCAGAAAGCAGATCCACTTCATTCTGACTCCTGACTTCTGACTCCTGACTTCTGGCTTTCCAATCCCAGGCGGCGCAAGCACGAGCCGCAGAGTCTCTGGAAAGCGAGACTCTGCGCTACTTCAGCTTATTCTTTCAACGTGCGGACGACCCGTTCGACGAGGTATCGGTCCGCCACTTGGTATTGGTCCTCCGGCGGGCAGAGAGCGCCTCCAAAAGTCACAAAGGGCCGGCCCCGAACCGAGGTATCCGATTGAGTCTTGAAGGCAGTGAGATGGACCTGTTTGCAGCCCGTCGACTCCACGACTTGGCGGAGGCTGAGTGGCTTTATGCCGCCGCCAGGGAGTATTTCGATGCGGTCGCCGGCATATTCAATCAGCCGCTTGATGAGGTGTGCACCCTCCGCAACGGTATCTTCCTGGCCGCTTGTCAGCACGCGAGTAAACCCCAGCGCGACCAATTGATCCAGAGAGCGAAAAGGGTCGGGGGTGACATCGAAAGCGCGATGGAAGACAGCCTGCCGAGCACCGATGAGTTTCCGCATGCGTCGACACCGTTCTTCGTCGATGCTGCCGTCGGCATTCAGTATCCCGAACACCATCCCCTCGGCGCCCTGCTGGGCAGCAAGCACGGTATCGCGTTCCATGACCGCCATTTCCGGCTCCGTGTAGCAGAACCCTCCTGCGCGCGACCGAATCATAACCATAATGGGGATCTTTAGCCGGGCTTTCGCTTCCATAATCGTACCGAGGGAGGGCGTCAATCCTCCCAGGAACAGCGCCGAGCAGAGTTCGACGCGGTCTGCCCCGCCCCCTTCCGCTTCCAGCGCATCCTGGAGCGAACCGCAGCAAATCTCCACCAGGATCTTCTGCATTGCCATTAGACTCCTCCTGTCGTTGCCGTCTTTATATCTTCAGTAACTTTCTTAGAGCCTCAACCTCTTCCATAGTATTAACCATAATATTGAGAAAGAGCCCCTGTGGTTCCAGCGAATCCAAGAGAAGCCGCATTTCCTGCGGGTTGAATGAACCCCGGATCAACAATGGCCGCTTGGCCTTCTGCACCCTCTGAAAATAGGGGACCATTTCCTCGAGCGGCGGACCGCAGACATCGTGGTTTATTTCGAAGCATTTTATCTCTTGGATTTCCAGAAATGCCTCCAGCAGGAACATCGAAGTTGAGTGCAGATGAATGAAACTGCTGGCGAAGTGACCGGCGAGCATGCGGTCCACCGGCTGGACAAACTTTCGATAAAGATGCGGCGAAAATACGGCCGTGGCATCCTCCTGCATGCGAACGATGGGGCCGCGTGACCACAGTGAATACTGGGCATCAAAATAGCCGCCATGAAATAGCGGAACACGCTTCCAAAACTCCTCGGTGATTTGGCGGAATATCTCACCCAGCCGCCCGAGAAGCTCGGCAGACTTCTCCGGTTCGTCCATCAGATCCAGGATGCTTTCATTGTGTCCGCGCAAGACCGCATGCAGATCGGCCGGTCCGAGCTCCGCGGCGTGGCTTACCGGAAAACGCCCGTTGGATCTCGCCACCAAGGCTTGGCCAAATTCCATATATTTTCTGAACCAAGGGTTTTGATGATCCAACTGTACCTGCAACGCCTCATCCCACGGTAGATGCTCTTCTTCACCCATGACATTGTCGGGTAATATGCGCAACTTGCAGCCCAACATGCCGGGCAAAAAGGGGACAGCCACCTGCATCGGGCATGCTCCCCGAATGAGGTCGTCATCGAGAGTCTCCCCTTCCCGCAACAGGCGGATGTAATCGTCCATGAAGGCTTGCGGAGCAATCATCGTTGGTGTCAGGTACCTGGAAGAACTCCAGGCCTTGCAGGCCGTAAACTCTCCGAAGGGAAACCAGCCGATGAAAGTGAAACCCACCAGGGGCCGTTTCACATCCTCCCGGTTCCAAAAAGACAGGTACCGTTCGATCTTTGCTGGATCGTTTCCAAACGGTGCTTTCGACATCGCAATCTCCCTTGATAAGCGCGGGGCACTCAAAATGGCTTCTTACGCACGACCTTGAAGACGAAAGCGTGCTCACAGGGCTTGGTTTTCGTCGTCTCCACCGTGAGCCCTTCCGTTGTCATTTCCCACTTGAGCTCCTTGCCGTCCCCGAGCATGTGGATGGAGACGATCGCAGAGGGGTAGAGCCCGTTCCAGAAATTCCGGTTGGGGTCCGGGCCACCGGCCAGGCTCTTGATGAGGACTTTCTCGCCCGGCCAGCCGAGAACCGTGGCGTAGAGAATGTTGTCTTTGGCGGTGAAACGGATGTCCTGAGCCGTGTAACGGAGGTTCTGGCCTTTATACGTCACGACCACTTCCTTGTCCTCGGCCGCCGCCTTGTTGAAATAGTACGCCAGGACGTCCTGCTTGTAGACCTCGGGGACGAATCCCAAGCCGAAATCAAACCAAATTAAATCGGGACCGTACTTGTCAACGACTTCGATGATCTTGCCCTCCCACTTGTCTAGGAATAAAGTCCTTATAACCGAACTTCTCCAGTGCGCCGTAGGTGGCCTCCTGGTGTACTCTTTCGGGTGAATTGGGATTCATGTACACATGATGGGAGTACCAAGTGCCGTTCGGACCGACCGCTGGCAAGGAATACACTCCCCAGTGGGTGTAAATGCCGAATTTGCCATCCCGGAACCACGCTGGCGTACGCCAGTTTCTCAGAGAGTTGCACGTGGGCTGAAAGCGCTCGGCGGACCCTGTGCCCAGGTGGGCCTTTCCCGCAGCGCCGCTCGAAGTTAAAGCGGACGCGGAAGTCTTAATTAGAGACCCAGCGGAGAGAGCTAAGCCGGCCTTCAAAAAATCTCGTCGTATGTAGCTCATCACTTTCTCTCCTTTTGGTATGCTCAAATATCCGTAAGCGATGCTGCTAATGAGAATAACCTGGAGCCGCGGGGCTCATCGTGAACTCGACGCAGTCCTCGCGTTTATAGCTCTCCAGAAACTCGACGCATTACTTGTTTCCATTGAGCAGCTTGGGCCGAGCCTGTCTGAGCCGTCCTCGCCCCGCAACTAACCCCTCACCCGGCCCGCGACGCCTGAAGAAAGCGGCGTCGCGGTCCACCCTCTCCCCTTGGGAGAGGGCGGACCCACTTTGCCATGCGCTGCGTTTCTGACATCCCGGATAGCCATTTTCGGCTATGCACGCTCAGAACAATCCCCAGGCTGCTGAAGAGATCGTCGAGAAGATCATGCACGCGGTAAGGATGCTGGCTAGTTTTCCACAGAGGGGAAAACAGACTGTCGGACAATCACTGATTTTCATCTCAGTGGGGAGCGACTGTTCATGATCGGCTGTGAATTGATTCCGAGGGGAGCCATTTTGCACAGCGCAAGCTATTGGACAGTCGTCAGCCAAATACGACGGGCGAATCAAGAATGAGGCCGGGTGAAATAGTTCTCAAAAGCATTTCATTTCTGCACGGGAGTAAGCCGGACGTCATCCAGCCAAACCTTCCCCGAAATGAGATTGTCGAACTTCTTGCTGGGCAAGCGGACAAGCCTAACAACGATCAATTCGGTCTTTGACCCGGTCGCGAAATCCAAAAGCAAAGGCGTCCATCCGTCGCTAGTGCCAGTCAAATCGTCAGTTGATTTGTCCAAGGCTGCAGCATTGTAGGCATCGTACACTTCCAGGTGAGGGCCGCTGTCGGTTGTAATGCCTTCGGTTTTCATGAAGGCCTGAAGGCGGTAGGATTGCCCGGGTGATACTTTTACGTACTGGTAAACGTGCTGGTACTGCAGGTTCTGCTTACCCGGGAATTGAACCAAGAGGGCGTGACTAGGCGAGTGATAGGTCGAGGTATCCAGACCTGCATAGACACCTTCAACCGGAACGATTCTCCAGTCAAAGCCCATATTCAACAATTCGTCCTCGAATTCGCCATTGGAAATGAGATTCTTTTCGGATGGCAATGACGCGTATCGAATGAGCCCTTTTTTCTGGAGGTCAGTCCAAACCTGGTACGCCTCGTCCGCCCGTTGAGCGCCGACAAGGTTGTCAATGTATGGGGAACTCTGGCCGGGAGAGAATGCCTCTCGCCCGGCTACAATTCGTTTCCAAACGGCCTGTGCCTCATTCAAGCGACGCTGGGAGAGCAGAAAATTCAAATAACTGAATTCGGTCGAGACTCGCTCAGGAATCAGTTGCTGAAGAATCTTCCCAGCATCGTCGGTAGCCTTCCAAGCCAGGCCAAAGACATTGCTGTTATATTGCGACGTACCGGCCAGCACAACCCTAAAATGCCGGAAAGCTTCGTCGATACTGCCCTGCAACAAGTAGAAATTGGCAATTGGCCATTGATAAGCAGGGAGATTCGGCGCCAGGAGATCCACCTGACGCAGGCAGGCTCCTGCCTCCGCTATTTTACCTTGGAACTCCAGCGCGGCCGCCAATTCGAGCCAAGTTTGAGGGTCATAGGAATTAAGATGTGCAGCGCGGCGAAAATGGTCCTCGGCCTTTTCAAGTTGCAGATTAGAGGGGCTGTACTCGTAAAGACGACCCAATCGCATACGGTAGTCGGCATTGCTCGGGTCGAGTTTGACGGCACGCTCGAGGTTGTCCACTGTCGGCCTTCTCGCCAGCACATCTGCGACGTAGGCCTTACCCACCCAACCTGTCAGCACCAGGAGCATTGCAGCCTCTACACTGACCAGCAACGCCCGTGCAGGTTTCGTTTTTATGGCAATTTGCATACTCTCCGTCCCACTTGAGTTGGTAAGATCTGATTATACGATAGAAGTTCAGGAAACCAAGCATAGTTGGGTGAGAGTGAGTGCCCGACATAGAAGTGATTCCCGGCGCGGCTTTGCAGGATTCAGGAGTCAGGATTCAGGAGTCAGGGAAAAACCATAAGCAGATCACTGAACAAATTTGCAGCTTGTTGAAAGACGATGGAGTGGAGCAACTGGACGTGTCGTGAAGTCATTTACCTTGACATTGTCTTGGCGCACAGGTACATTAATGGACTTAGGGTTTCACGTGCGTATCTCCTTACCGGCTCCTCATTGCAAGGCGGCGACACGGGGAGCAGGCTATATGGAGGCAGAAATGAGAGGTCTCCTGGAACATCAATCCCTGAGGTTCACAATCTGCCTATCGGTCATGTTCCTATTGACCTCGTCTCCGTCGCGCGCCCAGAATGCCCAGGATAAGCCTGCTTCCCAGGATATCCAAGGGATTCAAGATTCCACAGACAAGACGGATACAACAGCGGGAAACGCGCAGAGAAACTCTGACCAGTCCTCCGGCGCCCTCGAGGATCCCAATTACATACTGGGACCCGAGGATGTGATCGATATCGAGGTCTTTAACCTTCCTGAACTGTCAAAAAGCGTCCGAGTTGCTAACGACGGGATGATTTCCCTCCTCTTGATTGGCCGAGTCCAAGCAGCGGGTTTGACCGCCGAGCAGCTCCGGAAAGAGCTGGCGGACAAATGGGGTGAGAATTACCTCCAGGACCCTCAGGTAACGGTTTTTGTAAAAGAATTCAAGGCTAAGCCGGTATCCGTCATTGGGGCAGTGGAAAAGCCTGGGCTTTATCCTCTTACTGGTCGGCGCACCCTGATTGAAATGCTTTCGATGGCCGGTGGTTTTGGCAAGAAGGGCACCTCGGCGGCGGGACGCACCGTTCTGGTCACGCGCAAGAGTGGCTTTAGGGATTTGCAGCCGGTGGACGGAATGCATGTTCGCGGGCCGGACCAAATTGAAATCGATCTTAACAGGCTCCTCTACACGAGGGATGAAGCCCTCAACATTGAGATGAAACCTCTCGACATCATTTCCGTAAGTAAGGCCGACGTTGTTTATGTGGAAGGCGCGGTGAAGCGGCCAGGGGGTTTTGTCCTTGAGGATCGCCCCACCATGACGGTTCTTCAGGCAATTGCCATGGCGGAATATTTTACGGGAACTGCCGCAAAGGGATCGGCTCGTATTTTGAGAACTAACCAGGATGGGTCAAAGACAGAAGTGCCTGTTAACCTGTCAAAAATTTTAAGCGGAAAGGCACAGGACACAACGCTCGCGGCGAATGACATCCTCTTTGTTCCCGACAGCAAGAAGAAAATCGTGGCCCTACGGGCTGTCGACGTCAGTGTATCCACTTTCTCGGGATGGCTCGTTTGGGCCCGTTAAGACGCGTGACCCAGCTTCGACTTGGTGATTAATGCCAAACGCAGAAGTTCCTACTGCCGACCCCGCTCAGAGCCTGGTACTTTCAGGCCCCCAGAGCTTGCAACAACCTTTGGACCCCCTGAACGTTCCGGCTCAAGAAATCCCATACCTGCTTGATTACTGGATTGTCATTGTCAAGCGGCGGTGGGCGGTCTTAGCCTGCCTATTAATTGTCTTCACGACGGTGGCCATCGGTACGCTCAAGAAGAAGCCTGTCTACGAGGGGAAAGTCTTAATCGAGATTAACCCCGAGCAGCCCAACGTTTTGAACTTCCAGGAAGTTCTCCAACTCACTTCCGTGGATATTGACAGTTACCGGGAGACTCAATATAAGGTTTTGCAGAGCCGAACCCTCGCCGAGCATGTGATTGATGGCCTGAAATTATACCGCTACCCCGAATTCTACAGGAACCGCTTCCTGTTCGGCTTGATCGAGCGCGACCCTGATAAGATTCCAAGTGCCTCAGAGCCCGGACCTCCGGACCGCTCGATGAATGCCTACCGCAACACCGTGAAACATTTCATAGACAACATCGACGTGGCTCCGGTTCGACACAGTAACCTTGTGGAGGTATCCTTTTACTCGGAAGATGCTGAATTGGCGGCGCGCATCGCGAACCAGCTATCTTCGGACTACATCGATCAAAACCTTCAGGTGAAGTGGGATGAGACCATCAAGGCCTCGGAGTGGCTTTCGGGACAACTCGTGGGGCTCAAGGCCAAACTTGAAAAGTCTGACGATGCCTTGCAGTCCTACGCGCGCGCCAACTCCATCATATTTGTTGAAGAGAAGCAGAATCTCGTCAACGAACGGCTCAAGGAGCTTCAGGAAGCCTACACTAAGGCCCAGGCAGAGCGCTTTCAGAAAGAATCCCTCTATAACTTCGTGCAAGCCGGCAGGGTTCAGGATCTTCCAGGGGTCCTGGACAACAGGCTGGTCCAAGACCTGTCTTTACGACTGGCCGAATTGCAGCGCGACTACGCCCAAATGACGGCCACCGTGAAGCCTGAATACCCTAAAGCTATTGCTCTGAAAAAGCAGATTGATACGATCCAGGCTTCACTCGACCGCCAGAAAAAGAGTTTGTCGCAGAATACTATAGATTCATATCGCTCCGCGCTGGCCAACGAGAGGTATTTGGATCAAGCATTGGAGGAGCAGAAAAAGGAAGTGAATGATATTGCTGAGAAATCCATCCAATACAATATCTTGAAGCGCGAGGTGGATACCAACAAGCAGCTCTACGAAGGGCTCCTGACGCGAATGAAGGAGGCTACGGTCTCGGCCGGACTTAAAGCCAGCAACGTTCGGATCGTGGACACCGCGCAGGTGCCCAAAGCCCCCGTGAAGCCAAAAGTAGCCCTCAACTTGGCAGTGGGCCTTGTTCTAGGTGCTGCCTTTGGCGTGGGGCTGGCTTTCTTGCAGGAGTATCTCGACAAGACACTCAAGACGCCCGACGAAGTGGAAGGTCTCTTGCGCTTGCCGTCGCTGGGCCTGCTTCCGAGCTATTTCACCGACGGCGCAGGCAAGGGCAACGATAAGAGACTGGCCACTGTAAAGCACGGTAGCGACGGCGCCATTGCCCCGGCAGTTCAGACCGCACGTGCGGCTATAGAAGCTTATCGTTCTCTTCGCACTTCGATTCTGCTTTCAGCCAGCCCGGTTCCAAAGATACTTTTGATTACAAGCGCCGTGCCGTCCGAAGGTAAGACTACCGTAACGGTCAACCTGGGAGCTACACTAGCCAGCCTGGGAAGCAAGGTGGTGATTGTTGATTGCGACATGCGGAAGCCTTGCTGCCACCGATCGACAGGCGTAGAAAACAATCCCGGCTTTGTACGGTGCCTCACCGGCCACGTTGAGCTGGCCGATGCCATCCTGCCGGTGCCCGGCGTTCCGAACTTAAGTGTGATTCCTTGCGGGCCCATTCCCCCCAACCCGGCAGAAGTTCTTTCCTCGCCCGTCACGCGGGAATTGTTTATCAAGCTGCGTTCGCAGTTTGAATACGTGCTTATCGATTCTCCACCCTTGCTGAGCGTCTCCGACAGCCGAATACTTTCCACTCTTACCGACGCGGTAGTGCTTGTAACAAGGGCCTATAGTACGCCTTACGATGTCGTCCGCCGCGCCCGAGGATTACTTTACGCCGCCGGCGCCCGCATTCTGGGCGTGGCGTTGAACAGTGTTGACCCTCACAAGGGTGGCTACGGGTACGGGTATGGGTATGGGTACGGGCACTACTATTACCAATACGGGTACGGGTATGGGTACGGGTACGGGCAGGACACCAACGAGGATTCCGCCGGCCAATCTGAATCGTGAGAGTCAGGCGCTACAAGGCTGGGAAGTTGCGACCGGCGGCTGCAAGTCAGGCAAGATTGCTTCCAACTCGAACCGAACCTCGAGTAACACCTCTCAAGTTAGCAGGGCAATTCCGACGCTCCTAAACCCAGGCAGCAGGAGACCTGTCAAGACGACATGAAAGCTAAAGTTGTGATCCTCTGTGGTGGCATGGGAACCCGCCTCAGGGAAGAGACGGAGTACCGCCCCAAGCCGCTGGTTGAGATCGGTGGCAAACCCGTCCTCTGGCACATTATGAAGATCTATTCGCAATATGGCTTTAACGATTTCATTCTGTGCCTGGGGTACAAGGGCCACATGATTAAGGAATACTTCTTGAATTACCAGTTCATGAACAGCGACTTTACATTGCACCTCAATTCCGGGAAGCCGCCGGAGTTTCATCCCCCGCTGCAACAGGACCATTGGACAATTACCTTTGCGGAGACGGGAGGCGAGGCGCAGACCGGCGCGCGCCTCAAGCGCGTGGGACGTTACATCCAGGATGACCACTTTATGTTCACCTACGGCGACGGAGTAGGTGACGTCAACATTAGCAAGCTTTGGGAGTTCCACCTTGCTCGCGGCAAGATTGGTACGGTCACCGGCGTCCTCCCCGCTTCACGCTACGGCGAGCTGTCGCTTTCGGGAAACATCGTAGCCGAGTTCAGTGAGAAGCCTTACCCCGAAGACCGATTCATCAGTGGCGGTTTCTTTGTCTTCAAGCGCTGTTTCCTCGATTACCTGTCTGCTGAAGACAGTTGCGTGCTGGAAAGGGAGCCCTTAGAGAAGCTGGCGCATGAGGGGCAGTTTATCGCATACCTCCACCCCGGCTTCTGGCACAGCATGGATACTTACCGGGATTTCACCCGCCTGAACGAACTCTGGAAAAAGGGCGCCCCCTGGAAGGTGTGGGAATGACGGCCTCGGCATTCTGGAAAGGTAAACGAGTATTTGTAACGGGCGCTACGGGGATCGTTGGTTCCTGGGTCACCAAAGACCTTTTGGAAGCGGGGGCAGACGTTGTTGCCCTGGTATACGATACCAATCCTCAATCGGAGCTTTACCGAGCGCGCCTCATCGAACGTCTCAATATCGTGAACGGCTGCCTGGAGGACTTGCACACCCTCGAACGTGCCATCACAACCTATGAGACCGACACGGTCATTCACCTTGGCGCGCAGGCCGTGGTGGGTGTGGCCTTGCGTGCTCCGCTCCAGACGTTGCAAACAAATATCCGCGGTACCTGGAACGTTCTTGAAGCCTGCCGAGTTCACAGTGATCTGGTGAAGCGCGTAGTTATAGCTTCCAGTGACAAAGCCTATGGCGCGCAGGAACAACTACCTTATACCGAGGAGATGCCACTTTTAGGCCGGCAGCCTTACGAGGTTTCCAAGTCCTGTGCAGACACCATCGCCCAAGCATACTTCCACAGCTATAGGCTTCCCGTGGTCATCGCGCGCTGCGGAAATATTTATGGGGGTGGAGACTTGAACTGGAGCCGCATAGTCCCGGGAACCATAAGGTCGCTTTATTGGGGTCAGTCCCCGCTTCTTCGCAGCGACGGGAATTACGTTCGTGACTATGTTTACGTGAAAGATGTTTCAAGGGCTTACCTGACCCTTGCGGAAAAGATGAACTCGCCGAAGGTCGCCGGAGAGTGCTTCAATTTCAGCCCTGAAACGCAGGTGACGGTATTGGAGATCGTCCACAAGATTCGCAAGACCATGAAGTGCGAGCACATCCAACCCACAGTGATGAATGCGGCGAATGGAGAAATCCGCAACCAGTACCTCTCCTCCGCCAAGGCGCAGCGCGTCCTTGGCTGGAAACCGGCCTATTCACTGGAGGAAGGACTGGAAGAGACCGTGGCATGGTACCAAGACTTCTTCCACTGGCAGAGTCTTTGAAGACTGAAGTACTTGATCCGGACAGGACGACTGGACGATTCCTTGCGCTGGAAGCGGGAAAACTCAAATGCCCAGCCCAATTTCATGCCGCTCCTGTGGCAGCGATAGGCCCGAGATCATACTTCGGCTCGGCCAGATGCCTCTGGCTAACGCCTACCTAACCCGTGAGGAGCTTGCCCGTGCGGAGCAAAGGTATCCGTTGGACTTGGCTCTCTGTCCCTCCTGTTCGCTGGTACAGATCACAGAAACCGTGCCGCCCGACGTGCTGTTTCGTGAATATCTCTATTTTTCTTCATACTCCGACGCGGTAGTCCGGAACGCCGAAGAAATCGTGACGCGCCTCATCGCTTCCCGAAATCTGAAGGGGAACAGCCTCGCCGGGGAGATCGCCAGTAACGACGGCTACCTGTTGCAGTTTTACAAGCGTGCTGGCATACCGGTCCTGGGTATCGAACCCGCGGCAAACATCGCCAAGGTGGCGGTCGAAGAGCGGGGCATTCGCACCTTGTGCGACTTCTTTGGTGCGGACTTGGCTCGAAGATTGCGGGAGCAAGGCGAATGTGTTGATGTGCTGCATGGCAATAATGTACTGGCGCACGTTGCCGACCTTAACGGCGTGGTGAGTGGTATTCGACTGGTCTTGAAGGATAGCGGGATGGCGGTGATCGAGGTCCCGTACGTGAAAGAAATGATTGATCGCTGCGAGTTCGACACGATTTACCAGGAACACCTCTGCTACTTTTCGGTAACCGCGCTTGATCGGCTCTTCCACCGACACGACCTCGTTATTGAGGACGTAGAGCGCCTGCCGATCCACGGTGGATCCTTACGGTTGTTTGTTGTGCCACGCCATCGCCTCGGCAACCGGCCCAGGGTGGAAGCAGTACTCAAGGAGGAGTCCACGTGGGGTGTTGATGAGGTGAACTCCTACCGAAGTTTCGCTCAGCAAGTTGACCATCTCAAGGCGAACCTCTTGGAAGTCCTGGGGCGGGCAAAAGGAGAGGGTAAGCGGGTGGTTGCTTATGGCGCGGCGGCGAAGGGCACAATCCTTCTAAACTACTGCGGGGTGGGTCCCGAGACGCTGGAGTTTGTCGTAGATCGGAGCCCCCATAAACAGGGAAGGTACATGCCGGGGGTGCACGTCCTCATCCAACCACCCGAGAAGATATTAGAGACGATGCCGGATTACGTGTTGCTTCTGGTTTGGAATATCGCGACCGAAGTGCTGGAACAACAGGCCGAATATCGGCGGCGAGGTGGCAAGTTCATCATCCCGATTCCGGAAGTCCGCATCGTCTAGAGTGGACAGCGGAGCCGTAGCTGCCGGCCGGCCATAAGCTTTCAGTAAGGGGACTAGCATGATTGAGGGAGTACGGGTTGTGCCGTTAAAGCGTATCCCCGATGAGCGCGGGACCATTTTTCATATGTTGAAGTGCACCGATGCACACTTCCTGCAGTTCGGAGAGATTTACTTTACGACGATTTATCGTGGGGTAATCAAAGGCTGGCACAAACATCGGGAAATGACCTTGAACTACGCCTGCATCGAGGGTCGAATCAAGCTCGTGCTGTATGATGATCGAGCGAACTCCCCAACCCGAAATGAGCTTATGGAGGTTTTTCTGGGGGCGGATAATTATTCTCTGGTCGTCATTCCTCCCGAAGTTTGGAATGGTATGAAGGGGATGAGTGCACCGCACGCTATCGTGGCAAACTGCGCTACGCACCCACACGACCCTTCCAGGACCACGCGGCTTGACCCCTTCAGTGAGAGCATTCCCTACAAGTGGGAAGTCAAAAACTTTTAGCCGGACGGTTCGATGAGGGTTCTCATTACCGGAGCAGGTGGATTCATCGGATCCCAAGTGGTCCGAAAAGTCCTCCAGGACGGGCATACCGTTGTAGCTGTGCTCAGGCCGGGAGAATCTTCTGAGCGCTTAATCGACTGCTTGGATTCTGTTTCCCTGGTTCATTGCGATTTGAGTGATGGCGAGGCTTTGCGAAGGTTGGTCAGTGAGACTCGACCTGAAAACGCCATACACCTCGCTTGGTACGTGGAGCCGGGTAAGTACTGGCAGGCGGGAGAGAATCTGGATGGTGTGGGGATGAGTCTTTCCTTAGCGCGAGCGCTTAGCGAGGCAGGCTGTTCCCGATTCGTGGGCGCCGGAACTTGTGCAGAATATGACTGGGATTATGGATTCCTTTCGGAGAGCGTGACGCCCTTGAAGCCCCGTTCCTTGTATGGCATATGCAAGAATGCGACGCGGGAGATTCTGCAAGCTTTTTGCGCCCAGGCGGGAATGGGTTTTGCCTGGACGCGCTTCTTCTACCTATACGGGCCCACGGAGGCCAAGGAGCGGTTGATTCCCTATGTGGTTCTGACCTTGCTAAAAGGGGAGGTAGCCAAGTGCACCAGTGGGGAACAGATCCGAGATTTCCTCCATGTGGAGGACGCGGCATCTGCGGTGTGGGCGGTAGCGAAAAGTGAGCTTTCCGGTCCGGTGAATATCGGCTCGGGGCAACCGATCAAGGTGCGGACGATTATTGAAACCATTGCGCAACATCTGCACCGGGAAGAAAATGTCGCACTCGGAGCTTTGCCCACCGATCCTCAGGAACCGCTGTTGTTGTTGGCGGACGTTCGGAGGTTAGCAAGTGGGGTGGGGTGGAAGCCTTCCCTAACCCTCAAGGAGGGGGTGGCAAACACATGTGAATGGTGGAGATCAACGATACAGGGGATATGATAATGGGATCTTGCCCACTTTGTGCGAGCCCTCCGCCACGGGTTTTCTTCGAACGGAGGGGCGTACCTGTCCACCAGAACGTGGCGTGTGCAAGCGCTGAGGAAGCGCGCCAGTTTACTCGTGGGGACCTCCTGCTGGCGTTCTGTAGAACGTGCGGTTTTGTCTTTAACGCAGCCTTCGACCCCAACAGCCTCAGATACTCTGCCGCCTATGACAACACCCAGAGCTGCTCTCCCTATTTCAAGCGTTACCTCACAGAGCTGGCGGAGTCCCTTCTAGCGAAATATTGTCTAAGCGATAAGCTGCTTATTGAAGTGGGTTGCGGGAAGGGGGAATTCCTCCGCCTGCTTTGCAAGGAGGGGAGAAACCGAGGCATTGGATTCGATCCCAGCTACGTCGGCCCTGACACCGCTGAGGGGGGGGCAGTGCGCTTCGTCCCTGCGTTTTATGACTCGCAACAGACCCAATACGCCCCTGATTTTGTCTGTTGTCGTCATGTCATCGAGCATGTGCAATCTCCTTTGGATATGCTGCGTGCCGTCCGACAGGCAATCGGAAACCGGATGAACTCATTGGTATACTTTGAGACTCCAGCGCTATCCTGGATTCTCGATACGGTAACATTCTGGGATTTCTTTTACGAACACTGCTCATATTTCACGGCAGAGAGCCTCACCTGGGCATTCGAACAGGCAGGATTTCGGGTCCTGGAAGCACCCTCGGCGTTCGACGAGCAATACATTGGCGTTGCAGCAAAGCCTGCTTTGGCCAATAGAACCGCCGAACCAGCAATACCACGGTGTGTTCCTGATCTGTGGTCAAAGATCCAATCCTTCCTGGCGCGACTGAAGAAACGAATGGAAGCGTGCGAAGAAAAAATCGACTTTTTCAACAAGGCAGGAGGCTGCGCGATATGGGGGGCGGCAGCTAAAGGAACAACCTTAGTGAACACGATTGACCCAGAGAATCGTCGCATTCGGTTCCTCATCGATATTAATCCCGCCAAGCAAGGGAAATTTGTTCCCGGGACAGGACATCAGATTGTGTCACCTGAGTATCTGAAAGAGCAGCATGGGGGCATAGCGGGGATCGTAAACATGAACCCCAATTACCTGGAAGAGAACCGATCGATACTATCGCAACTGTCTCTTGAAATCCCCGTGGTCCAGTTGTAGGGGTGCTGGTGTCATTTGCGAAAAATGGGCGTTGCAAGTCGCAGTCATTCCCGCGAAAGCGGGAATCCACTCTGCAAACCTCCTGAAATGCGCTGTCGACGGAGTGGATTCCTCCCGCAGAGCGGGACGGGAATGACTGGTGTTTCGAAAGGGAAACCATCGCCGAGGACACCGACACGCGTTGTAAAGGAGGGCCGTTGAAGAGAATTCGTAACCTGATAGTTGATATGGTGAGCCAGACTCTATCCCTCACGTACGCTGACAATGAGTCATCCACTTTCCCTCTTTATACCCCCGAAGCATTCCAAGCTATTTCCCGATTGTGGATAAAGACGGGCTGGGCCGCGAAATACTCTTATAACTTCTCCTGGATGGGGCGACCCGTCATTCAATTGCCTGAGGACCTGCTCATGGTGCAAGAGCTGATCCATAAGGTTCAGCCGCAGGTCATCATCGAAACGGGTCTTGCGCACGGTGGATCCAGCGTGTTCTATGCAAGCCTATTCGAAGTCTTGGGACGGGGTCAGGTGATATCCATCGACATTGAAATCAGGCCGCATAACCGCAAGGCCATCGAAGCGCACCCGCTCAAGAAGCGGATAACCTTGATCGAGCGTAGCTCCATTGCGCCTGAAACGCTCGCGGAGGTCCGGAGCCTGATTTCCCCAAATGAAAAGGTGATGGTCATTCTGGATTCAAACCACACCCGAGAGCATGTGCGGAAAGAGCTTGAGCTTTATGGTCCGCTCGTGACCTCCGGGAGCTATGTGGTGGCCGCCGACGGCATCATGGAGGACCTCACTGATGTGCCGGGTGGGAAGGCAGAATGGACAAGAGATAACCCCAAGGCTGCCGTCCACGAATTCCTGGCCTCGCATCCCGAATTTGAAATCGACCTGGAGCCTACTCGTCTAGGGGTGACCTATTGGCCCGACGCGTACCTGAAGAGGAAATAAGGGGGATCTCCCACATCGAAATCTGCGCTGCTCGCTCAACTCCTTGGTCCGACTTATACGGGTTGTTAGTCATTCGTAGAAGAAAAGGCCACCGCCTGTCATTCTGAGCCCGTTCGCTGTCATGCTTCGCTTCGCTCAGCATGACAGCGAACGGGCTCAGAATGACAGACAATGGGGTTATCCTCTACGAATGACGGACATTGCGTATTAGGTGCCATTCCCCACGCCACGGCGCCTCGCCAACAAGGTGTATGGGGCGCGGCCGACCTCTTTGCAAGTTGGTCTGAGGGAACCGAGTACTAGGAACTACGCGCATGTCGAGACTGGCAAAGAACACGCTGTACAACCTGGCGGGCCAGGGGACCCTAATGGTCCTGGGCTTCCTCGCCGTCAAGTACATATTCAGGCAGTTGGGAGAGGACGCCCTCGGATTAATCTATTTTGCGCTTACGGCAAGTACCGTGCTCTCCTCCATGCTGGAAATGGGTATCGGATCAACCGCCGTCAGAGAAATCTCAAGCCACGCCACGAACGAACCCGCGTACATTGTAGACTTGATTCGTACAGGGTCGTTTTTCTTTTGGAGTGTTTACGTATTTTTCGCACTTGCGCTGCTTCTGGGAGCGCCAGCAATTACCAATCACTGGATAAAGCTGCGAACCCTCGACGCCGAGACTGCAACAAGAGTGCTGCGAACTATAGGGGTCGCCTCTTTGTTGGCATTCCCCCGAACTTTCTACGTGAGCGTTTTACGCGGTCTGCAACGCATGGAGTTCAATAATGTGGTCGACGTAGCCACTTCCGGCTTGCAGCAGTTCGGCACGATTGTAATCCTGCTGCTTGGGGGAGGATTGATGCAGGTCGCGCATTGGATGGCGGTTTGTTTTTTCGCCGGCATCGCGGCCTATGCTCTCATTTGCTCACGCTTCTTTCCCGGGAGGGCGCTGGTTCCCGCCTTCTCCTTGCCTGTGGTTAAGCGAAACTTCAAGTTCACTTCGAATATGGCTGTCACTTCTCTTCTCAGTGTGGTCGAAAGCCAAGCGGACAAGGCACTGGTCAGCAAGTTGATGCCGATCGGTATGTTCGGTTACTACGGTATTGCCTACGCAGGGGCCTCCAAGGGACAGATGGTTACGACCTCGATTTCCCAGGCTGCTTTACCTTCCCTCTGCGAACTACACGGGGCGGGCAACAGAAACGCCCTCCTATCACAGTATGCTAAGCTGCATGATTTACTGTGTTTCGTCACCGTTCCCATGTTTGGCGCAATCCCCTTTGCAGCTTTACCCCTTTTCACTTTCGTGCTAGATGCCGAAGCTGCCCGCCTGCTCCTGCTGCCTGTGACCTTTCTATGCCTTGGGTTCTATTTGAATGCTACCCTAAATGCACCCTACATCCTCGCCCTTGCCGTGGGAAGACCTGATATTCCGGCACGATTCAATGTATACGCACTGTTTGTGGTTTTGCCGGCGGCCGCCCTTCTCGTGTACTCTTTTGGGCTGGCGGGAGCAGCCTTTTCCTGGGTGGTTTACAATTTGCTCTCCTATGCGTATGTGATTCCCCGCGTTTGTGCCGAATGCGGTCTCAGAATTTCACCGCTCAGGTGGTATGCGCATGTGTTCCGATTTCTCGGACCCGCCGCCATCATATATGGCTCGGCATGGGCTATTTGCAGGACCGCCGGTCACGGGTCTATTTGGGCTCTCACGCTTGGCTATGGACTGGCTTCTATGATCTATGTGTTGGGATCATTTATGATGATAGGTAGAGAGCTTCGCGGCACCTTGTGGGGTCTTCTGCGGAATTTTCGGGCAAAGTACGCGGAGGTGTTCTAATTGGCTGTCTCAGATTCAAAACCCTTAATCACAACTGTTATTCCAACCTACCGCCGCCCAAGGCTGCTGCGGCGCGCCTTAAGGAGCGTGTTGGCGCAAACCTACCTGAACTTCTGCGTGTGCGTTTACGATAATGCCTCTGGGGATGAAACGGAAAGCGTGGTGCGGGAGTTCATGAAGTATGACTCGAGAGTGCAGTATATTCAGAGATCGGAAAACATGGGGGTCTTGCGGAATTTCGATGATGCCATGCGGCGTGTGTCCACCCCCTTTTTTTCGATTCTTTCTGACGATGATGTAGTTCTTCCCTGTTTTCTTGAATTAGCTTTAGGAGGATTCACAGGAAATCCGGAGGCGGCCTTTTCGGCTACAACAACCCTGGAGATAGACGCTCAGGGGAGAGTCCGCGATGCTCACTTGCTGCACTGGCTCCCAGGAGTCTACCCTCCTCCAGAAGGGGCCCTGGCAATGTTGGAGCATGGTCAGCCTTCGCTTCCAGGTGTATTGTTCCGCCGTGAGGTGTTGGATGAGGTGGGATACCTCGATGAGACAATCGGAAATCCGTGGGACTGGGACCTGGAACTTCGCATCGCCGCGAGGTTCCCCATCGTCGTGTGCAGGGAGCCGGGGGCGCTGTTTTCCATTCACGCCCAATCCATCAGCAGCTATGAGAGAGTCGATGACATATTCCCTGCCTGGGTGAGATTGCTCCAGAAGCTACGTAAGAACCAAGATATCCCTCCAGGACCACGCAGCCGGGCCGCGCAACTTCTGCACCATCGAATCCAGGAAAGATTGTATCGAGGGGCGTGGCGGGATATCGCCCATCGGGAATGGAGTGAAGCCGAAAAGGCCATTGCTGTCTTGAACGATCACTTTAATCTCGGACGAAAAGTGGGCGTTCTGCGCACGGTTGCCCGACGCTGCCGGCGCCTTCCCCCACTCCGTCTTGGCCTTCTGGCCCTCTTTAACCTTCGAAGATCTTTCAAAGAATTAAGAGGAAGGAAAAGGCAGGCAGAGTTTGCGTATTACTCGAAGTTCCTCTATCATGACAAGAAGCCGCAGCATACCCCGGAGCAGGCAGCCACGTTCAGGAAGACACTTTCGGGACGGGACTAAACGCCAATGGGGGCCTGCGGAATCAGAAAACAGGCTGACTCTTCATGAGATTTTCTTTAGTGGTCGGCACTATTAAGCGCACGGTGGAACTTGACAGGTTGCTTGGTTCCTTGGCAAAGCAGTCGTGTCAGGACTTCGAATTGATTGTTGTAGACCAAAACCCTGATAACAGGGTCCTGGATCGGCTCAAGGCCTATGAAGGAAGATTCCCCATCGTTCACCTCAGGAGTACCATTGGGCTTTCAAGGGCAAGAAACGCGGGCGTGGCAGTAGCTCGAGGGGACATCATTTCGTTTCCGGATGATGATTGCTGGTATCCGCAAGATCTCCTGGAAAAAGTGGCAGACTTCTTTTCGAAGCACCCTGAGTTTGATGGACTTACGGGAAGATCCGTGGACCTGAGGGGTGAGGACACTGTTGGCAGATACATCAAGGACGAGGGCCTTGTCAGTCTCAGAGATGTTTGGCGCAAAGCAGTGGCATTTTCTATGTTTTTGACCCGCGAGTCTACCCAAAAGGCTGGAGGATTTGATGAAGCCTTGGGACCCGGCGCCGGAACGATTTATCAGGGCGCGGAGGATATCCAGTATCTGATTAGAGTTCTCAAAGCAGGATGCCAGGTTTTTTATTCGCCGCAGATTCGCATTTACCACCAGGACCCGCTAGTTGGATACGGTCCACTTGTGGTTCAAAGAGGGTATTCCTACGGCTGCGGGCATGGCCGTGTTTTGGGGCGAGAGGGATATCCTATGGGGTTTGTGGCCGGTGCCCTCATAAGACCTCTGGGGGGGACAATACTCTCGCTCCTGACAGGCAGGTTTCGGAAGGGACTCTATCACTTCGCTATCTTTCGCGGCCGTTTGCGAGGCTGGCTTGGCGGCTAACCCCATGGGACTTTCAGTTGCATTACTGGAAAAGGCCCGAAAAGCTGCGTTGCTAGCGCGACTCGAGCCGTTCGACCCCACCACGCCTGAGGGGCGTTCCAGGGAACGTTACCGGAGAATAGGACTAAACACCCTCACAGGTTTCCTGAATCGCGGGCTCAGCATGGGGCTGAATATCATTGCCGTGCCCCTCGTCCTATGGTATCTGGGGAAAGAGCGCTACGCCTTCTGTGCGACGATTACTTCACTCACCACCTGGGTGGCGCTTTTCAATTTTGGCGCTGTCAACAGCTTGGTTAATCTGATTTCCGAGGCGCACGGGAAAGACCATTCGGAAGCGGCAAGGCGTCACGTTTCCACGGCTTTTTTCCTTCTCGTAGCGATCACCTGCTTGGCCGCGGTGGGTCTCGTGCTGCTTCTTCCCCTCGTCAAATGGGATTCGGTGTTTGCCGTCCAGGGACTTCTGTCTAACGACATCGTGAAGTGGGGTGTGATTGCCGGAGTGGCTCCGGTTCTATTTAATTTGCCGTTTTCCATCGCCCAACAGATCTATGCGGGCTACCAGAAAGCCTATATCGCAAACCTACTCTCGTGTGCGGGCCCTATCGTCGGCATTGCCGGCTTGGTCCTGGCAGTTCACTTGAAGGCCAGCTTGCCTGTCCTGATCCTTGTACTGGGTTGCGCTCCTCCCATTGCTTCAGGGTTGAGCTTGCTTTACCTCACGGGAATTGACTTGCCCTGGCTCCGCCCGCAACCTTCCTTGTGCTCGCTGCATTCGCTACGGCGACTTCTGCGCACTTCTGTCCCGTTGTTCCTTTTTCAAGTTGGAGGGCTACTGGTAAACCAGACTCAGTTAATCATCATGGCTCACCGGTCCACCCTTGAAACCGTGGCCGACTATGCGGTCATTAACAAGCTCTACGTACTCACTATGGGTGTCATTTCTTTGAGCACGTACTCATTCCTTCCTCCATTTCGCGAGGCCTTTGAGCGTGGGGATAGAGACTGGGTCCGCTTGAATTTCAAGAGGATGGTTTTCCTTCGAATGACGATGGCAACGGCTGTGTCGGTTCTATTGTGGGTCGCTGGGAACCTGGTTCTTCGCCTCTGGCTTCGTAACGGCTCTGTGGCATTCACCCTCCAAGTGTGGGCGGCCATGGGCATTCTCTTGATATCCGCGACCTGGGTGACGGCTTTCTCGGATCTCTTGACAATCATGGACAGGATTTGGATTCAAACGTTGTTTGTGCTTGTCAATGGGGTGGGGACCGCCCTGTTGACATTCTTCCTGACCCCGGCCTTCGGAGCGTTAGGGGCTATCGCAGCCCTTAGCTTTGTTACTTTGTTCATGCTGTCATGGCTTGCGCCGATGGTTGCGCGTCCCCTGCTGGAGCCGGCCTGACCCTTTACGCCCTGGGGATGGAAAGGAACTCTGCCGAGGTTTCATGAGAATAAGGGTCATTGACTATATGGCGAGTCACGGCGGGGGGATGCGGGTCCCCTTCGAGTTACTGACCGCCCTCGCCGAACTGCAGCCCAAAGTTCAATTCGAATTAGTCAGCCATGGGGCGGCTCTTGATCGGTATCGGGCGCTCTTGTCTTCTCTCGGTAATCGTGTGGAGTTTGTCGATATCGGGCCCCGCAGTTCTTTGACGATGCGCTATCCAAGGCTTCTAAGAGTCTTACGCATGGGGACAGAGAACCATTTCGATGTTCCGGAAGCCGCCTTTCGGGAGTGCGACGTTGCGTGGTTACCGTGGTTCCATCAACACCGCATCCCAGACTCCGTTGCAGCGAAAGTCATCGCTTCATTTCATGATACCATCGTCATGACGGAATTCCTGCTCGATCCCTTTTTGGCTCGTTTCGTTCCTGATGAGAAGGATACAACCCGGCAATGGCTGGCTTCGAAGGCCCGCATTGTGGTCAGCTCGCGGACCACCGTTTCAGCTCTGGGGCGCATCCTGGGAGCCCCGCCCGAACGCTTTGACTTTGTCCCCCTGTCAGGGAGAAACGCGAGGATGCATTTGAAGGAAGACAAAGCTCCTGAATGGGAGTGGGCCCAACGTCCTTTCCTTCTTTGTCCCGCCAACGTTGCTCCGCACAAGAACCATGAGTTGCTCTTTAGAGGGGTCGGCCAGTGGGGCGGTAGACATACTCTCGTGCTGACTGGGCTGGGCACTGAGCTCAATCGTCCACGTAAGCGCTATTTCGTGCGCATAGGCGAGCGTCTGGGGATCATCCCCCTCACACGGCTAACACAACTGAAGAGGCTGGCCCAGAGTTCAGGCTTGACCATGGGAGATAAGCTGATTCCTTTGGGATATGTCTCCGAGGAGGTATATTACAGCCTGCTCAGGTGCAGTTGGGCACTGGTCATGCCGACCCTGGCCGAAGGTGGCGGGAGTGCGCCCGTGGGCGAGGCTGCCCTGTGCGGGATTCCCGTGATATGCTCGGACATCCCCATCATGAGGGAACACATGGAACGCGTCGGCGCCCGCGTGTTGTGGTTCGACCCGCATAATCACGAGGACCTGGCAAGGCGATTGAAAGACCTCGAGGACAATTATGAACAGTACAAGAACATAGCAGTCCAGCAGGTTGGTAGCCTCAATCCTCGTACCTGGCGGGACGTGGCAGACGATTACTGGAAGATCATGCTATCGACGAGTCTCAAAACCGGAGGAAAGAGTGTCCAAGATACCAGTTGCCGCGCCTGACCTTTCCGGCCATGAAGAAGAATACGTCGTAGATGCGATTCGTAGCTCCTGGATCTCTTCAACAGGCCCATACCTCCAGCGATTTGAAAAGGAGTTCGCCGAGTTGTGCGGGACGCAGGCGGCCATCGCCGTTTGCAATGGCACCGTCGCCCTGCACTTGGCCATGCTGGCGCTCGACGTGCGCCCGGGCGACGAGGTGCTGGTGCCTTCCCTCACTTACATCGCGACCGCAAACGCAGTCCGTTACGTGGGAGCGGAGCCCGTCTTCGTGGACGTCGATCCTTGCACTTGGTGCATCGACCCGGCAAAGCTGGAGGCAGCCATCACCCGGCGGACGAAGGGGATTATTCCCGTGCACCTGTACGGCCACCCCGCCGACATGGATTCCATCAACCACATCGCGGCTGTTCATGGCCTGTGGGTTGTGGAAGACGCCGCAGAGGCCCACTTGGCAAGGTACAAAGGCCGCCCTGTCGGGAGCCTGGCGCCGATTGCCACCTTTTCCTTCTATGGGAACAAGATCTTTACCTGCGGTGAAGGCGGGGCCATCACACTCAACGACAAGCACTTAGAGCTTCGCACCCGAACTTTGCGCGGGCAGGGCATGGACCCCCAGCGGCGTTACTACTTTCCGGTCACCGGCTACAATTTTCGGTTGACCAATCTGGCCTGTGCGCTGTTATGCGCGCAACTGGCGCGGCACGGGGAGATAATCGAGCGGAGACGCCAGATCTTTTCGGCCTACCGAGAGATGCTCGCGGGGATTCCAGGCATCGGGTTTCAACCTGTGGCTGCCTGGGCTCAGCCCGCTCCTTGGCTGTTCTGCATCACGGTGGACCAGAAGGAATATGGCCGCTCGCGCGACGAGCTGATGGCGCTACTGGAGGAACAGGGAATCGAAACGCGCCCCTTTTTCATCGGCTTGCATCAACTGCCTCCTTTTCGACAGGAATCACAGCGGCGCGGGGAGAAGCTCCCAATTACTGATTCCCTGAGCTCTTCTGGCATGAACCTGCCTACTTATGCTTCCTTGACGGACGGCGATATGGAGCGCATTGGCCGGGCAATTCGTAATGCGCGTCGTTGAGTTGCTGCGCTATCGAGGAGGCGGTGTAATTTGTGCGGTCCTGGAGCGGTGGATGAGTTTAAGGGCTGCTGGAGCGCTTCTTTTGGATTTCCCCACACGCTCGCTCGGGCAACGGGAAACCCTGGTCATACGCGTTCGTAGAACTGAATCATGGTACCGGAATGGGAGGGCGAATGACTAAGAAGGAGTTTCTGGCGTTGCTCGAGCAAATCGTGGAAGAGCCGCCCGGCACCTTGACGGGTTCCGAGAAGCTAGGGGAACAGGTGGCGGGGTGGGACTCGATGGCCGTTCTTTCCTTCATCGCGTTGGTGGACGAGAAGTTTGGCACCACAGTCTCCCCCAAGGCCATTGCGGAAAGCGAGACAGTTAACGACTTAATCGAGCTCTTACATGGCAAGATAACTGACGCGGCCGACCTTGCGCCGAGGTCTGGACCAGATCAGACATGATGGCGATAGGCAAACGCCTTGAGGGGCTTGAGGGTGTTGGGTAATGCCGCACCTGACACTCGCCAAGAGACTTCGCCAAGCCTAGCTTGAGACATTGACCCGGCGTGGCTGGTAGGAGGGTTGGCATGAAGAGGCTAATGATCGTTGGGGCAGGGCCGTTTGGCCGAGAGGTACTGGCATGGCTGAAGGATGTTCCGGCCGCTCAGCGGACATGGGAAGTCGCAGGTTTTCTGGACCCGGATTCAGCCGCACTTGACGGTTACCCCTGCGATCTACCCATCCTGGGCGAAGAATCCAGTCTCTGCGTTTCAGATCACGACTTGTTTATTTGTTCGTTAGGCGACCCGGTGAAGAAGCTGGGTGCGTGTCGGGCACTGAAATCTCGGGGTGCAGCCTTTGCGACTTTGATTCATCCTACCGCCACCGTTGGGCCGTTTTGCACTATAGGCGAAGGGTGCATCCTTTGTCCCGGAACCATCCTGACGACGAACGTTACCCTGGGAAGCTTCGTCACTTTGAATCTACACTCGACCGTGGGTCACGATGCCATCCTGGGGGAGGGCACCACGCTAAGTTGCCACTGTGACGTCACCGGCCGGGCGAGGCTGGGGGAGGGAGTGTTCATGGGCAGCCACGCGTCGGTCTTGCCTGGCGCGGTAGTGGGCGATTACGCAAGGGTGGGCGCCGGAAGCGTGGTCCTGCGAAAGGTGCGACCCCACACGACGGTCATGGGAGTTCCTGCCCAGGAAATTTTCGCGTCGGGCAGGGCAGATTCCCGGTCCACATTGGGGGCAGACGTCCTATGATTCGAGCTGTGATAAAGGGTATCGAATACCACTTACCCGAGGGAAGGCTGACGAATTCTGACTTGGCGACACAATTCCCGGAGTGGTCTGTTGAAAAGATTGAACAGAAAACCGGGATCGCGGAGCGCCGGATTGTTGCTCCGGATGAATGTTCATCGGATCTCGCCATAGCCGCCGCAAAGAAACTCTTTGCCACGGGCGCCTGCACGCCGGCCGAAATTGATTTTGTCCTTCTGTGTACCCAGAGCCCCGACTACTTCCTGCCCACGACCGCCTGCATCATCCAGGATCGACTGGGTATTCCTATTACGTCCGGAGCTCTGGATTTTAACCTGGGATGTTCGGGGTACGTCTACGGACTGGGACTTTCCAAGGGGCTGATTGAGACAGGGCAGGCTCGGAATGTTCTGCTGTTGACTGCAGAGACGTATAGCAAGTTCATCCATCCTCGGGACAAGAGTGTCCGCACCCTATTTGGAGACGCGGCGACGGCTACTTTAATCCGCGGGGTGACAGCTCCTAGTTTCGCGCAGGATGACCACTGCATCGGCCCCTTCGTCTTCGGAACAGACGGTTCGGGGGCACACAACCTGATTGTCCGCACCGGAGGGATGCGACAGAGATACGCTGAGGGCACTGCCATCGTCGAGCCAGATGCCGAGGGTAACTTTCGGGGTCCTGACAATCTCTACATGAACGGCTCCGAGATCTTCACCTTCACTCTGCGAACTGTGCCTGAGTCTGTACAGACTCTGTTGCAGCGCTCTCACAAGAACCTGGAAGACATTGACTTGTTCGTCTTTCACCAGGCCAACCAATACATGCTCGAGCACCTGCGCAAGAAACTGAAGCTACCCCCAGAGAAGTTTTGCATGGCCATGCGAGACTGTGGGAATACGGTCTCTTCGACGATTCCCATCGCGTTGAAACACGCCTTGGAGGAAGGGAAATTGCGCCCTGGAAACCTGGCAATGCTAGTTGGATTCGGCGTCGGATATTCGTGGGGCGCTACCTTGATCCGGTGGGCCGGGTAGTGAATGGGTGACTCTGGCTAAACTGCGGGGGTTGGACAGTATTGGGGCGCGAGCGAGAGTAGAGGAGATTTGTCGGCACGACGCGGAGCGCCCGCTGGATGGGGACGGCAAAGCAAGGACTGCGATAAAGAGCTGACCTTAGACATGGCAACTCACGTCAATATCGATGGCCTGTTCCTGGATCGGCATTATGCCGGGGTGGGGATCAGCCGCTATCTCGTCAATCTCCTCCGGGAAATGGAACGGCTCACGCGCAACGCTGAGGACTTCCGCGCCTCGATTTTTCTGCCGTCGCGCGCGACCATGAATGGCCACACGTTTGCCGAGCGCCCAGGGTTCGAGTTGGTGGAGTTTCGCCCCATGCGGTGGCGCCGGGCGTGGAGGGCAGGGTGCCTGTTGCCCACCGCCGGCCAGATGCGAAGCGCTCCGCTGTTTCTGCCCTCTCCGGTCCCCATCTACCGTAAGCCGCCACGCTTGGCAGTGACCGTGCACGACATCATTCCGCTGTTGTTTTCGGCCGAGTACCGTTCGCCCGATGGCCGTTTCTTGCGCTATGCTTACTCTTCGAGCTTGCGCAAGGCGGACCTGATCTTGACGGACTCTGAGCACAGCAAGACCGACATGGTGTCGATGTTCAACCTGCCGCCGGAGAGCGTCGTTGTCACCTACCTGGGCGCTGATCCGTGGCTCTGCCGCTCGGTACCCGAGGACGACCCGGCGAGCGCCGATGTGCTGCGGCGGTTCGGAATCCGCCAGCCGTATCTTCTGCACGTCGGCGTGGTGGAGCCCCGGAAAAACCTGCCGCGCCTGGTGAGCGCTTACCGCCGGCTCGCCGAGCGGCGAAAGGACTTCGCCGTCCAGCTTGTGATTTGCGGACGCGTGCCCGAGAGCTCCAGGGATTTCGTCCAGGCCTTGAGCCGGGAGCCGCTGCGGGGCCGCGCCATCTCCACGGGCGCAGTGCCCGACGCCGACCTGGCGGCCCTTTACCGTTCGGCGGCGGGGGTGGCGATGCCTTCTCTCTACGAAGGTTTTGGATTACCCGTGGTTGAGGCGATGGCGAGCGGCGTGCCCGTCATGTGCTCAGATCGATCATGTCTGCCGGAGATCGCGGGCGATGCCGCGATCTACTTCGACCCGGACTCCGTGGACGAGATGTCAGAGGTGATGGAAAAGGTGCTCGGCGATAGCTCGCTCCGGCAGCAGCTCGTCGAGCGCGGGCTCGAACGCGCCCGTCGCTATTCCTGGGAGGCGTGCGCGCGCGCCACGCTCGAGGCTTTGAAACGCCTGTAGAACCCCGGCGGACTCGCCGGGCCCGGGAGGGAACGAGGGCTACGATGATCTCGCCCCGCGCCCTGAGGCACGAATGAGGATTGGCACCCATTAAGGAATGCACCGCAGAGTTTGTAAGAAGTCCTCGTGCAAGGCTGGTACGTAATGCGAATTGGGATTGACGCTCGCCCGCTGGCACGCGGGGCAGCAGGTATATCTCGGGTAGTGAACAGTGTCGTGCGCGAGTTGGAGAGGCTCGACGACCACAGCCAGTATTTCCTATACTGTAATCGACCGTTCGATCTTCCTTTCGAAAACCCCCGCTGGCAAAGGACAGTCCAGCCGCTTTATTCCATAGTACCAGGCTCACTCTGGCTTCAAACCAAGGCCTTCGCGCGCGCCGCCCGCCATGACGATTTGGATGTCTTCTGGGGGACCTCCTTTACCTTGCCAGCCGGTCTGCCCGATGCAACCCGTAAGGTCTTGAGCATCTACGACCTCGTCTGGCGAAGGTACCCCGAAAGCATGTCCTGGTATAATAGGATGCTGAGTCGTGTTTTTGCGGAGCGGTCCATAAGTAGGGCGGACGTGATCGTGACAATTTCAGAATCGACAAAGCAGGACCTTGAAAGTGAACTCCAGGTCCCAGCGGAGAAGATTAAGGTTATGCGCCTGGGAGTGGACGCGAATTTCCGCCCCTATGAGCCAGCGGTCGCTGCCCGGCACATTGCTCAGAAGTATGGGTCTTCGGAGAACTACATTTTGTCTGTGGGAACTATCGAGCCGCGGAAGAACCTTGCGATCCTGATAGAAGCTATTGGCATTCTTAAAGGGCAAGGGAAGCTTGCGCACCAGTTGGTCGTGGCGGGCGCAAAGGGTTGGGGCAAATCACGGATTGCTGAATCGATCCTGAAGTGGAAGCTTACGGAGAGTGACGTAAAGTTCCTGGGGTTCATCCCTGAGAAAGATCTTCCTCTGCTTTACTCAGGGGCAGCGGTGTTTGTCTTCCCTTCGGTTTATGAAGGATTTGGCCTTCCCCTGGTGGAGGCGATGGCCTGCGGAGTGGCTATCGTGGCCTCGAATACATCTTCGATCCCGGAAGTTGTTGAGGATGCTGCCTTGCTGGTCTCACCGTATGACAGCGAGGCAATGGCGGCGGGAATTCTGCGACTATTAAGTGACACCCAACTCCGTGTGGCGCTGATTGAGAGAGGACTGAGACGAGCCCGAGACTTCACCTGGGAGGCCACAGCGAGGAGAGTTCTTCATACTTTAACCGGGGTGGCTCCTTGACGCACATGAGAACATTAGCATCGCAAAGTTCACACACGCCTTTCGGAGCGGATTACTTCTCCAGGCCAGCCCTTGGAGGGGAACAGAGGGCCCCCCTTGTGCAACGTTGGCACTCCCCGGTCGTGGGGCTTACCTACCTGTGCATTGCGCTCCACGTAGCCTTTCCCAAGGGCGGGATCAAATACCTTGATATCCCTGTAACTTGGGCTGACGCTTTATTGGCATGTCTGCTTCTGGTCTTCCTGTACCGCTTCAACCGTCCTCTTCACATCTCCCGACCGCTCAATACAACCATCCTCCTAATGTTCGCCAGCATTGCTCTCTTTGCATTTCGAATTCTTGTTCAAGAAGGTTTCGTCCTACGGTACGTGATACCGGCTCATGTAAAGGAGATTGTCCCCCTCTGCGTTTATCCGCTCATTCTTCCCGTGATGGTGCGGGTGATTGACACCGACGCGCGTCTCAACCGAGTTGTTCAAATCCTGATAGTTGGCGTGACGGTAGTACTTTTGTATGGGGTCCTGCAGAGGGTATTCGGCGAAAGTGCGCTCCTGGTGCCGGGGCTCACGGCCAATGCCACTGATGCCAGAGATCCAGAATTTCTTTTGCTGAAGTACAATGTAATTGATCCCCAGCTCCACACGCTAAAGCTAACTTCCACCTACCAGAACGGCAACATCCTTGGAATCAACCTGCTTCTGCTTTTTCCAATTGCAGCTACCGCGGTTCGCCGTTGGACTCTGAGGATACCCCTGATCGGCCTCAGTCTGTTCGCTCTTGAAGAATGCGGATCCCGAGCTGTCTGGGTGGGCGCTGTAACACTAGGGCTGGTGGCCACGCTGTTCTTCGTCAGGCGTCCAATCCACAAAGTTCTCGTGGGCGCCTGCCTGACGGCGGCAGTGGTAGCTTCCCTTTTCTTTGTGCCTATCGTGCGAACGCGCACGATAGAAGCGGGCACAGAGAAGCTGACGGGTTTGGGAGGCAGGGTTGACCCTGCCGCAATCCTTATTGAAGAATCCTTGCGAGATGCCAACGTGGAGGCCTTTCTAGTTGGACCGGACGACCGGGCTATGAGAAACATCGAAGCGCGAGGAGGAGGAGCATTCGACATGCTCTACCTCGCTCTGTTCCAGATCTTCGGAGTAGTCGGCGCCCTGGTCTGGCTCGCGCCGATAGTCTGGAGCATCTGGTCGATGTCCAAAGCACAGTCGGACCCACTGGTAAAAGTCACCCTCATCAGCCTGATCTCCTATCTCGTCGCGGCTATTGCGGAGGGAGCCTTCTGGTTCCCGCCTACGGCATTCAACCTTTGGATGTTGATGGGCGTAGGTTGGCTCCGGATGGAGCAAAATCGCAGGAAAGTGCTGCGGAACCAGCCTCGGGGGCGGAGAGAACCGGCCAAAGCGGCGACGGAACTCGTCCACGCCGAATTCTGACCCGGTCCAGGGGAGCCCTACGATCAATGTGTGAATGCCTTGAAGGTAAGGATGGTAAACGTGAAGGACGGCGTGCCGGGCAAACTGCGATTTTGATCTGCTGCCTTCTGTTTCCATTTCATGCAAGGCCTATAGAAACCGCCCGATCCGGGAAGACGAATGAGCTTTCGGAACGAAAAGGGATGCAGCCACTCCAAGCAGACCAGTGGGTACGGACCGCAAACGAATTCCCAGGGAACGACTTGGGAGCACAGATCAATTCCGCCGACGCCGATTTAGGGTCTTCCCCCGGGGAGATCTGGGTAACACGACAAGGCACGGTCACTACCAGAGTCAAACTCTCTCCGCTGCACACACTCCGGCTGGCAGCTCCAACAGTGTGGAAAGCGGACTTGGTGCTCAGTAGTGGTGACCGTGTGGTTGGGGAGGATGAATCCTCATTGGTCACCAGCGCGTCTCCGCAGCCCGGAGCTCTCATCCTCGGGAATTCGGCTTCCGACATTGACATCGAACACCTTTCGGCAGTCCGCGCAGCCGGCCTTCCAGATGGCCATGTTCTGGTCGATCTGGCGCAGTGTGAGCGAGTCAGGGTCTCGAAGTGCAGGGTGAAAAACCTTCAACTTTTCGCTTCTCACTCCTCCGCCCCTACCTATGCACTGGTCACTGACAAATCTACCTGTCAAGATATCCAGGTGGCAGATAATGTTGCCATTTCAGACTCGACGGACAGGACGTCCGGCTCTGCCATCACTCTCGCTTACACCTGGGGTGCCGTGGTTCATGGAAACACAATTGTTGGATTCCACAACGGAGTTGAATGGTGGGGCGGGGACGCGAACTATGAACGGGACGGTGCTGCCTCGAATCCACGTAAGACTGGAAAGATCACCATTTCTAACAACTCCATTACTAAGACCGGCGCGGGAGGAATCTGGGGCAGTATGGGGAGCGGTGTGACTGTTTCAGGAAACATAATCGATACCTGTGGGGACGTTTGCCTCGACTCTGAAGGGAGTGACCATATCGTCTTTACGGGCAATTCCGTCAAGGATGGGCGCAATGGTGCTATCGCAACATTCTTCTTTAACCGCGATGTAACGATCGCAGACAACACAGTAATCTCAACGTCTCCGGAAAAACCGCTTTTCAGCCTTTTCAACAGCTCGCAATCATCCGAATACAACAAAGATATCCGGATCGCCGACAATCACTTTGATTGCCGGGCCTCTGGAATTTGTGTGCTGACCAGCAGAATGGGTCCGGCAGAACGCCTGGTCGTGACGGGAAATTCGTTTCGCAACGTTCGAATCGAACTCACGGCCAATAATCAACATTACGTCGAGGTTTCTCATAATGACTTGGTTTTTGACGTCAGCTCGGCTGAACCATTCAATGCCATTGATGTGGAACGCACACATTCGTTACGTGGGGAGCCGGGGTCTGCGAAAATCGTCCAGAACACCATTGCTTGCCAGTCAACGCAGCCTGCGGGCAGTGCCGGTATCTACGTTCTCCAGGATGATTACAACGCGAGTCCCACAACTCTCGTCGCGGACAATGTGATCATTGGCTCGAAGCCGTTCCCGACCGATATGGCTGTGGGTGGCGGGAGCAAGAATCCCTCGGCGGTGCCTGTTTTTTTGATCCGCCACAACCTTATGGGAGCAGGCGTGTTTTCTCGCCTGGACCAATCAAACCCCAGGTCAATTGTCAGACTTGAAGGGAACTACCGCCTGGATTCCGCTCCCTTCCCCGGCGAGGCCAGGTCTGCTGATAAGTGAGACGGACGGTGCGACTTTGAACCTGTTGAGGCTGCCTTTAAGGAAGGGAAAATGGAGAGGGTAGTTGCGATCGATGCCCGAATGCTGGGATACTCGGGAGTCGGGACTTACCTTCAGAATCTGCTCGAGAACTACGCGCGGACGGAGTGCGATCTCTCGTTTCGTCTGGCCTGTCCGCGGCAGGAGTCCGTGCGCGAATTTGGCTCCGCCCGCTTCACGTGGATTCGTGCGGATGCTCCTATTTACAGCTTGCGAGAGCAGTGGCAGATTCCTCGAGTGGTGAAGGGATCGGACCTGTTGCATTGTCCTCATTACAACGTCCCATGCTTCTATCGTGGAAAGCTGCTGGTGACAATCCACGATCTCACTCACATCACGGATCGGACATTTCGCCGAACGCTTCCCTCGCTCGTCTATGCGCGGCCGATGCTCAAAGTGGCATCCCACAAAGCCGATCACATTATTACCGATTCCGAGTTCACTAAGCGACAGATTGTGGACAGGCTCGGGGTTCGTCCCGAAAAAGTCATCATGATCCACCTGGGGGTGAGCTCTCACTTCCGCGTATGCAATCATGAGGAGGCATTCCGAGCGGCTTCCTCAGCGCTTCAGTTGCGGCGCCCCTACCTCCTGTACATTGGGGCGCTTAAGCCCCACAAAAACCTTCCCACACTGATCCGCGCCTTTGCGCTACTGCGCGCACGAAAAAAAGTCGAGCTGCTGCTGATCGTTGGCGATGATCCTAAGTGGAAGAAAGGACTCGTCAGCCTTTGTTCCCAGCTTGGAATCGCCGACCGTGTTTCCTTTGTTCCTTTCGTAGGTTATGAACTGCTGCCCAAGGTTTATGCAGGAGCTGATCTTCTAGTGATGCCATCTTTCATCGAGGGATTTGGCCTGCCGGTGCTGGAGGCCATGGCCTGCGGAACGCCCGTAATATGCTCGCGGGCGGCTTCGTTGCCTGAGGTGGCAGGGGGCGCGGCGGAGTTCTTTGAACCGTCCAGTGTGGACGATCTTGCGGAGGCCATTGAACGAGTGTTGAATTCGCCGGCGCGACAAGCCGTGCTACGCCAGAAGGGATTGGAAAGAGCAAAACAATTCTCTTGGGAAGAATGCGCGCGCCGCCACATCGAGGTGTACCGCAAGGTGCTGGAATCGTAGGACAACAGGTTAGGTGCAATCCCCAGAGTCTTCTGGGCAGGAGTCAAAAGACTGCCCGGGCCGATACTCTAGATCTGAAACGCAAGCTCTCTTGCATGGTTCTTAAGAGTAATTAAATTGTTCACTCCGAGAAATGAGCGTGGACAGGAAGCAAGGGACTCGTTTGCAGAAGTAGACCGCAAGCGCGGAGGTAGCAGTTTCATGTCCACCCGTACGAAAATCACGATCGATGCCCGAATGCTGGGATTTTCGGGAATCGGTAGGTACATCTACGATTTATTGTTCAACTTCGCTCGAATCGAAAATGAATTCAATTTCGAAATCATTGCCCCACGCCGCGAGTTGCTCCCTGACCCTTTGCCTCCCACGTTTCGATATGTCTGTGGGCGATCACCGATATACGGCATGGGAGAACAATGGGAAATCGCGCGCCTGGCCCGCAATACCGATCTCCTCCACTGCCCGCATTACAATATTCCGTACTTTTATAGGGGAGCCCTGGTTGTTACGATCCAGGATTTGACCCACTTGCTCCACCGTGACTTCGTCCCATATCGAGCGGCATACCTTTACGCACGGTTTATGTTGGGGGCAGCGGCAAGTCATGCCAGACAGATCATCACGATCTCTGAGTTCTCGAAGCATGCGATCTGCTCGCAGCTTAAGGTTCCTGAGAACAAGGTGCGGGTTATCTACCGGTTTCTCTCCGAGCGATACCGGCATTTGCAGAAATCCTCAGACCCGGCTCGCTTGGCGGCGCTCGGTATCAATTCACCTTACATCCTCTTCGTGGGCCTCTTGAAGCCTCACAAGAACGTATATGGATTGATTCGCGCCTTCTCGATGATCCCCCCACAAAAGCGCCATAGTTACCAGTTGGTGCTCACCGGAAGGAAGGACAGGGCCTACCCGTCTCTGTTGCAATTAACGAGGGAGTTGCATTTGGAAAGGCAAGTGGTGTTCACCGGTGAGGTGTCGGACAACGATCTCCATTTACTTTACTCAGGGGCGACGGTTTTTGTGCTGGCTTCGTTCAACGAGGGGTTTGGCGTTCCCGCACTTGAGGCGATGGCTTATGGTATCCCAGTCGTGGCGGCGAATAGCTCTTCGCTTCCTGAAGTCGTAGGTAACGCTGGGCTGCTGGTTGATCCGCAGGACGGAAGCGCGATCGCGAACGCCCTGGAGCGGCTACTATCGGATCCTGACTTTCGGCAGCAGCTCGGCAGACTCGGCCAGGAACGAGCCTGCCTGTTTTCCGCGCGGGAAGCTGCGCAGAAGCACCTCGAACTGTACCGTGAGGTCCTGAGGGCTTAACGCGCGTCGGTTATGGAGCACCACCACGCATCCGGCCGCCTATGGGGTCTGAGCTTGACACGAGAGGGGGGGGCTGGCGTATGGTTTTGCGCAATGATAAAGTTGAAATCGGGAATTGCGGCTAAAAGGTCGAGAGGCACAGGATGGATGGCAAGCATTTACCGCTAAGCGGACCTCCTCGCTCCAGCTTGAAGGAAGCCGCATGCAGGTATTTCCAGACCCATTGTGATTGGTATACCGAAAGGTATTTGGTCCCGGCTGGGGGCAATATACTCTGGGCTCGCCACCGTGCTGTTTTGCAGATGGTCGAAGAGATGGAGCTGCCGCGAGGCTCCCGAATCCTCGATTTAGGCTGTGGTGCGGGGTTTCTGAGTTTTGACTTGGCAAAGCGAGGCTATTGCGGCGTAGGACTCGATGCCGCTCCGGCGATGATCCAACGCTGCAAGGTGCAAGCGGCCGCCCAGGATGCTTCCAGACTGTGGCATTACCAGGTGGGCGATGTGGAGTTGCTCCCCTTTCGAGACGAGTCTTTCGATGCCGCGATCTGTGCTGGGGTCATTGAATACTTGCCAGGCGACGAAAATGTGCTCCGCGAAGTGGCGCGCGTTTTGAAACCCGGAGGAAGGTTCATCATCTGTTATACAAACAAATACGGATACACGCTCAGCCTCTTCAGCCTCTTCCAATGGTTCGAGAGGATCCCCGGCGCCCGAAAAGCGCTGTCAACGATACGGAGAGTCCTGGTGGGCGGAAAATATGGCGCCACGCCGTTCAATTTCCGGCCGCGCAAACACCGGCCTTCAGTAGCTCGTAGGACGGTGACCCAGGTTGGATATCAAATTGTAAGTGACCGCTATGCGCTATTCACTCTTCTCCCGGCTCCATTCTGCGCTTTGGCTTCACGACTGAAGCTGAACCTGGACGACAGGCTCGCTGCACTCGGCCGTACGCCGCTGCGGATTTTTGGTTCATGTTATTTGGTGGGCTGTCTCAAGACGTGAAAGATACGTTTATCAAACCAAAAGCGCTGGCATCTGGAAATGCTCGATTCGACGGCGCAGGGGAGACTTTGGCATCATCGTGTTGCTGCCAGAAGAGCGCTTTCGCAAGAGGAGGAATGAGTGACCAAGACAGCGTTGATTACGGGAATAACTGGACAGGACGGATCTTATCTGGCTGAGTTCCTGCTTTCAAAAGGCTATCGCGTTTATGGCCTGGTGCGTCGAAGCAGCACGGTGAACTTCGAGCGCCTGTACCACTTGCAAGACAGGATTGAATTGATCCCGGGAGACCTCCTCGATCAAAACTCACTCATCAGTGCTCTTCAACATTGTGAGCCCGTCGAGGTTTATAATCTGGCTTCACAATCCTTTGTCCCCACTTCCTGGAACCAGCCGGTGCTGACGGGCGAGTTCACAGCACTCGGAGTCACCCGCGTGCTCGAGGCCGTCCGCTTGGTGAATCCTAAAATAAGATTCTACCAGGCCTCCTCGAGTGAAATGTTCGGCATGGTCCGCGAGAGCCCGCAAAACGAAAAGACAGCCTTTTATCCGCGCAGCCCGTATGGCGTGGCCAAACTCTACGGCCATTGGATCACCGTTAATTATCGTGAGAGCTACGGTCTTTTCACGTGCTCGGGAATTCTGTTCAATCACGAGTCGCCGCGGCGCGGATTGGAATTCGTGACCCGGAAAGTGAGTTACGGCGCAGCTCGGATCAAACTTGGTCTGCAATCAAAGCTCAAGATGGGAAACCTTGACGCCGAACGCGACTGGGGATTTGCCGGTGACTACGTGGAAGCCATGTGGCAGATGTTGCAGCAGGCAAAACCACAAGACTACGTGGTAGCAACCGGAGTGGCTCACTCCGTGCGGCAGCTCTTGGAAATGGCATTCGGACACCTGGGCATGGATTATCGAGATTACGTGGAGACAGACCCAGCTTTCTTGCGCCCTGCTGAGGTCTATCACTTGCTCGGCGATGCCTCGAGAGCTCGGGAGGAACTGGGCTGGAAGCCAAAAGTCAGCTTCGAAGGCCTTGTCAAAATGATGGTGGATGAGGATCTCGTGCGGCTTCGGAGTGAAGCTGCCGTCCCCTCCGTCAGGGCGGCTACGCAATGAAGTCGCTGATTACAGGATGTGCGGGTTTTGCAGGGTCTCACCTGGCTGATTACCTCCTGGGGAAAGGCGAAGAGGTCGTCGCGCTCCTCGCCCTCAATGAAGACCGGGCGAACATTCAGCACATCGAAAAACAACTCCAAATAGCTTGCGGGGATGTGCGCGACTTTGACCGCATGCTCGAAGTGCTACAGTCCTCCAGGCCCCAGCGGATTTACCACCTTGCCGCCTTTTCATCTCCCTCAGAATCCTGCGAGAGCCCAGACCTGACCTATCAAGTGAATTTCACGGGCACCCTGAATCTCCTCTCGGCCTGGCTCCGGGTTGGGATGGACTGCCGTTTACTGTTCATCAGCTCATCGGAGGTGTACGGTCATGTTCCTGCGGAGAAGCTCCCCATGCGTGAGGGGATGGAACTCCGGCCGGTTAGTCCTTACGCAGGGAGCAAGGCGACGGCCGAGATTCTGGCTTTGCAGTTTTTTCAAGGCTATGGACTGCCCATCATCCGCGTGAGACCGTTTAATCACACGGGGCCGCGCCAGTCATCCAGCTTCGTCTGCTCCAAGTTTGCGCGGCAAGCGGCGGAGATCGATGGAGGATTGCGTCCGCCCACCATCATGGCCGGAAACCTCCATGTCATACGCGACTTCAGTGACGTGCGAGACGTCGTTCGTGGCTACCGCGATCTGCTCGAGAAAGGCACGCCGGGCGAAGTGTACCAGCTCTGCTCGGGGCGCCCCGTCTCAATAGAGACCATCCTCCAGACCGTCATCTCTTTCGCCTCCAAACCTGTCCAGATCTCGGTCGACAAGTCCCTGGTCCGTGATCGCGAGGCAACTGAGGTGTGGGGAGATTATTCCAAGGCCAAGCTCGCCGTTGGTTGGGAACCGCGCCGCCAGCTTGCAGACACCCTCCGAGATCTCAAGCTTTATTGGGAGGCGGAGATCAAATGCCGAAGTGTATTGGTTGATAAAGGAGGCCAGGGTGCGAGTCGCCTTGGTGCATGACGTTGTTGTTCATATAGGGGGTGCCGAGCGAGTACTGCAGTGCCTGCATAGGACTTTTCCAGAGGCGCCAATTTATACCTTAGTTTTTAATGAGAGAGTAACAAAGGAAGCTTTCCCTGAAGCTATAATTCACTCCTCGTTTGTACAAGGTCTCCCAGGTTCAAAGCGTTATTTCCGTGCCTATGCGCCGCTTTATCCTATGGCCGTCGAATCCTTCGACTTGACTGAATACGATGTGGTTCTAAGCTCATCATTTTCGTTCGCCAAGGGCGTCATTGTCCCGCCCGGCGTCTTTCACGCCTGTTACTGCTATTCGCCGCTCCGCTATCTATGGTCAGAGTATCATTACTACCGGCGCGCAATCTTCAGCCAAACGTGGAAGCGAGTCTTGGTTGACCCCATCCTCACCTCGCTGCGGCTTTGGGACCACGCTTCTGCCGACCGCGTGGACCAGTTTATCGCCATATCGCAATTGGTGGCTGAGCGCATTGCCAAGTATTACCGCCGCCGCTCTGCCATCGTCTATCCGCCGGTCCCCGTTAGAGAAATACAGTGTGTGGGACCGTCAGGCAGCTACTATTTGCTCGTGTCGAGATTAATGGCCTACAAGAGAGTTGATCTGGCCGTGGAAGCTTTCAATCGGCTTGGGCTCCCCTTGAAGATTGCAGGCACAGGACCCATGCTGGGAGAACTGCGGCGCATGAGCAAGCCCAACATTGAGTTCCTGGGGAGCATAACCGACAAAGGGCTGTCGGACTGTTATGCAGGTTGTCGAGCACTTGTCTTCCCAGGGTATGAAGATTTCGGAATCGTCATGGTCGAAGCGCAGGCTTACGGCAAGCCTGTCATCGCTTACGGTGCAGGCGGGGCCTCCGAGATCGTCGTGGACGGTCGAACAGGCGTGCTCTTCGAGAAACAAACCTCCAAGTCCATCGAAGACGCAGTGCAGAGAATGGATCGGCTTTCGTTGGTTTCCGAGGAAATCCGCAACAACGCCTTGCGCTTCGATACCAGCAAGTTCCAACAATCCATGAGACATATTGTTGAAAGCGGATTCGAGAAGCGCCGCGGGAGTACGAATGCTTGGGGTGAACAGGAACTTTGAGAACCCAATTTGTCACCTGTGATGTGTTCGGGGGCAGAGTCCGACTCCAGGTGACCCACGGCTAGATCAGAGCAAGCGCCGACCAAGACGCGGGCGCAGGAGGGAACGACAACCACTTGGCTGGAACAGGTAGATTTCTGCAGCAGCACCTTAAGAGAGCCGGCGATCTGATTCTATCGTTTGTCATGGGGATCGTCACTCTGCCCATCACCGCGATTCTAAGCCTGTTAATCAAAGTGGATTCTGATGGGCCGGCGATATTCAGGGCGCGTCGAGTCGGATTTAAAGGGCGTGAATTCACCCTCTACAAGTTTCGTTCCATGTATGCAGATGCCGAGAAGAGACTCGCGGACCTCGCACACCTGAACGTGGGAGGGCCCCACCTTATTAAGATCCCGAACGATCCGAGAGTCACAAGGGTGGGACGATTCTCGAGAAAATACAGCCTCGACGAACTTCCGCAGTTATGGAACGTCCTCAAGGGAGAAATGAGTTTAGTGGGTCCGCGTCCTCAATCTCCCAGCGAAGTGGCCTTGTACACGGAACACCAGCGCCGTCGCTTAGCGGTTTTGCCGGGCATTACGGGCCTCTGGCAAGTGAGCGCGCGCGACGATCCGCGCTTCGAGGTTTGGGTGGCCAAAGACCTGGAGTATATCGACAACTGGTCTTTATGGTTGGATTTCAAAATCCTCTTGGAGACGATCGGCGTTGTGCTGGGAGGAAAGGACGCTGCTCCCAAGACGGCCTCAGGCCTCGGTGAAGAAACCAAAAAGCCTCGGGGGACAGACGAGGTTTAGTGACCCTCTCGACATTCGGGATGTAGCCCGGGCCCATAACCCGGCGCTTGGTAGCGATGTCATTCGCGAGACACGGGCGTTGCAAGCCGCCGTCATTCCCGTCCCGCCATGGCGGGAGGAATCTACTCGGCAAACCTTCGGAAATGCGCTGTCGACGGACTGGATTCCCGCTTTCGCGGGAATGACTGCGCTCCAAATGACACCACTACCCGACGCTTCGTGCCCTTCCCAAAGTGCATTCAAGAATATATAATGGCGGGCATGGCCGAGGGTATTCGATTCGCCAGGTTCTCAAGGTGGTCGAAGAGGGCACGGGCCGGAAGTTATTGGTAAGAGTCGGGCCTCGTCGTCCGGGTGATCCGGCGGTTCTTCTGGCCAGTCCTGGGAAACTGCGCGGGGAGCTTAACAGGAAGTGTCTTACGAGGAGCAGATAAAAATGGATTTGTATTACATCCAGAACTGGTCGTTCTGGTTTGATTGCAAGATTCTGTGTTTGACCCTGTGGAAAATCTTGAAGCGCGAAGGGGCTTATTGATGTATGAACATTCTGGTGACGGGTGCGGCCGGGTATGTGGGCAGTGTGTGCGCGGCGGAACTGGTGAGGCAAAGGCAGCGCGTTGTTGGCTACGACAATCTCACCGCGGGACACCGCCAAGCGGTCGTCGATCAAGTTCAGTTTGTAAGGGGAGACATCGCTGATACGGAAAAACTCAAGCGCCTGTGCAAGAAGCACCAGATTGAAGCTGTCATGCACTTTGCGGCCAGCGCCTTGGTCGATGAATCAATGCGTAATCCTCATCTCTATTACCGCAACAATGTCAGCGGCACGCTCTCTCTTCTTGAAGTCTTGGCTGAATTGAAGATACAAAGGCTGATTTTTTCCTCCAGTGCTGCGGTCTACGGCGAACCTAAGAGTGTTCCCATCCGGGAGGATCATCCTACCGGCCCAGTTAACCCGTACGGTGAGAGTAAACTGGTGATTGAACGGGCGCTGGCTTGGTACCATGGCGCTTATGGAATCAACTGTGCAGCCCTGAGGTATTTTAATGCCGCAGGTGCAACCGGCGATTTGGGCGAGGATCATAGGCCGGAGACCCACCTCCTGCCTCGTTTGCTAGCCGCAGCCTCAGATCCCAAAGTGTCATTTGAGATCTATGGAGATGATTATCCGACAGCGGACGGCACGTGCATCCGAGATTTCGTGCATGTTCTGGATATTGCGCAGGCACATATCCTGGTTCTGCGCTTCCTTCCAAAATTGGGCTTGAGGATATATAATGTCGGCCACGGTAAGGGATATTCGATCCGGGCGGTGGTGAAAGCCGTCGAGGAAACTTCCGGACGCAGGCTCGATATCCGTGTTGGAGAACGCCGCCCTGGGGACCCGGCAGTTCTTGTTGCGAGCGCGCGAAAGCTAAACCGGGAACTGAAATGGGAGCCTCGGCACTCTGACCTTAAGAACATAATACGGTCTGCCTGGGCATGGAAGCAAAAGCATCCCAAAGGGTACCGGAATAACTCACAGAAAGCATATTGAGGTTCTAAGAAACGTCTGTATTCCGTCTCCGTATGTTGGTTTGGCCTGAAACCATATGGGTAAGAACTTTCCCAGGTACGCACTCCTTCTAGGCGACCTTGTGGCCATAGTCGTTGCATTCCGCATTGCCTACGGGATGCGTTATGCCCTCCAGAACCTTATCGCGACCCAGGGCGAGGAGACCTTCGCCTCCTACTGGCCGGCAATGGCCATGGCGGTGGGCGTCTGGATCGTGCTTTTCCGCGCCTTTGAGTTGGATCGGCCCTATTTGTTAGGCCGGGATTTCCCACTGGGTGTCTCCCGTCTGCTCATGTCCCTCGGGGTGCTTATGGGGGCGCTGCTGGCGGGTTCTTACCTGGCGAAAACCTTCTATTCGCGACTGCTTTTGATATTTCTTCCCCTTCTGCTGATCGTTCTCTTTGCCGGAACCAGGCTCTTGTACCGGGACCTGCTGAAGTGGTCGCGGAAGTACGGTTGGGGTGTGCGCCGGGTAGTGATTGTCGGCCAATCCGATCTTGCAAGGGAACTTGGGGATCGAATACGGCAACACCAGGAACTGAATTATGAGCTCCTGGGGTTTCTTTATCCTGCGGTAAACCGAAACCAGGCCGCTACCCGCGACCTGGAGCAAACCAGTTCCGAGGAAATGGCCCGCGAACTCGCCAGTAGGAAAGTTGACGAGCTGATCTTCACCACGCCGATTCGCCGTCAGACAACTAGCCTGGAATTCATCGCCAACTGCCAGAAGCTGGGCATTCAGGTGAAATTAATTCCTGAGTATTACGACCTTCATACCAAACAGATAGAGAGCTTCAGCATTGACGGAATCCCTATCTTCGAACTGAGAGAAGCTTCCCTTGACCCTTTTTCCGGCGCGGCCAAGCTCCTGCTTGACTATTCGGCAGCCTCCATCCTGCTGCTATTCTTCTCGCCCGTAATCATTCCCATCAGTCTTTCACTGGCGGTGCTTTTCAAAGGGCACTTTCTCTGGCGAGACACGCGTATTGGGATGGGGGGGCAACCCTTCGTGATGTTCCGCTTCAACGTGAGCGCTGCAGATGACCCGTTGTTGCCTAACTCACGCAACTGGAAGGTCCGGTTTTGCCGGTTTCTTCACCGCTACAGCCTCTCCGAGTTGCCTCAACTGTGGAATGTTCTTAAAGGTGACATGGGTATTGTCGGGCCGCGACCCGAGACCCCCGAACGTGTCCGCCGCTACTCGGCTTGGCACAGGCGCAGGTTGCAGGTCAAGCCTGGGATTACAGGATTGGCACAGGTCAGAGGAGTTAGAGGGCTTGATTCTTCCGATCTCAAAACCAAATATGACTTGGAATATGTGGCCACATTTTCTCTGTTGATGGATTTGACCCTGATGGTCGCAACCATCAATACACTGCTCCGGCGTCGGAAGGCTGCGGTCGCCGATCCCGGCAACCCTTCTCCACCTCCGGTCGGGGAGACGCTGCACGCGAACATCAGCTAACGAAACACTTGTTAGTTAGCAGGTGACAGCTAGGAGGCGACCGCCAACAAGCGGCACGCGAACATCTGCCAACCAAGCGCTTGTCAGAACAGAGAGCGCCTTATGCTTATTGCCCGAACGCCTGTCCGAGTCAGTTTTGCCGGCGGTGGCACTGATTTTCCCTCCTATTACGAAGAACATGGGGGCATGGTGCTCTCCACGAGCATTGACAAATATTTCTATACCGTCCTCACGGAGCGCGAGGATCGGCAGACGCAAATTATCTCCTCCGATCTGAAGACCCTTGAGACCTGCGAGCAGATCGAGAAGATGGAGTTCCAAGGCAGCGACTTTGAGATTCCCTTTGCTGTCCTCAAGCATCTGCGGTGCGACGTCGGGGTTAACCTCTTCCTCGCATCTGAAGTGCCGCCCGGCACAGGGTTAGGGTCGTCTGCCGCGGTGTGCGTCAACATCCTGAAGACGCTTTCCGCTTTTCTCGGGCACGATCTTTCGGAAGAAGACCTGGCGGAGACCGCTTTCCACATCGCGCGGACCATTTTGAAAAAGCCGGTCGGAAAACAAGACGAATACGCTGTCGCCCTGGGGGGTATGAATGTTTTCAAGTTTCATGCCAATGGCGTGGACGTTGAGCCTCTGCGCCTGCCCGAAGAATTGCTCCTGGACCTCGAGCAGAACCTCATGCTTTTCTTCACTGGAAACTCTCGTGATTCTTCCGAGATCCTTCAGGGGCAGGACCGTTTGATCCAGCAGCGCGAGCACGTCGTTGTGGAATCGTTGACGAGACTCAAAGAGCTAGTGCTTCCTATGCGTGATGCGCTGCTCAGGGCGGACCTGGACGACTTTGCCGGATTGTTGGATGAAGGCTGGATGATCAAGAGAAGGATTTCGGGAAAGATCTCCAACGCGCGCATTGATCAGATTTACCAGGTGGCAAAGAGTCGGGGCGCGCTAGGCGGTAAAATAGCCGGCGCAGGGGGAGGAGGGTTCCTGCTACTCTGTTGCGAGCGCGAGAAGCAAGCGAAAGTCCGTGAGGGTCTGGCGGAATTTGGATTGAAGGAGATGACGTTCCATTTCGACTCCGGGGGAGCGCGGGTCGTCTATGATGATCCGTTCTTCGATTCTGATTCCCGGCGAGGTATGCGCTGGACATTTACCCCAACCCTGGAAGCAACACACAGCAGGTAAGAACAGGTTTAAGGTGTCGGAAGGGCCGTGAAGAGTGGCCAGTGACAAGCAGGAATTAAACGGCAGATTTCGGCTATGAACGCTCAGGATGACAGCAGGGTGGCTTTCTTTAGCAACGTGCAAGGGACCAATATTAGACGGACGACCTCAATCGAGTGGACCGTTCCGCTGACGGAGAGAGTCTGAGTGTCTGGAAGCTTTGCAAAGGCTTTTTTGCTCGCAGCCGGTCTTGGAACCCGGCTGAGACCGCTGACCGATAGGATTCCAAAGTGTCTGCTCCCGATCCAGGGCACGCCTCTCCTCAGCATCTGGCTCAGCATTTGCGGGCAGCTTGGAATTAAAGACGTCTTGATCAACACTCACCGCTTCGCCCAAGAAGTGAGAAATTGGGCACAACTGCAAAAGAGCACGGTGAGAATTCATCTGTTTCACGAAGAGAACCTGCTGGGGAGTGCGGGCACAATTGCGGCGAATAGGGACTTCATTGGCGGCGACGACGATTTCTTCATCTTTTATGCTGACAACTTGGTTTGCGCGAATTTGGAGGCTTTGAAGTCCTTTCACATGCGGCACACAGGTGTGCTGACCATGGCGCTTTTTCACGCGGCCAAACCCGAGAATTGTGGCATAGTGTCACTCGATGAATCCGGCCGGATTACCGCTTTTGAAGAGAAGCCGTCGCACCCCAAATCCGATCTTGCGAATGCCGGCATCTACCTTGCGCGGAGTGGATTGTTTGAACTCCTTCCGCGCAGGCCTGTAATGGACTTCGGCAAAGACGTCATTCCTGGATTGGCAGGCCAGGCCTGCGGCTGTCTCCTGGACGGATACATCCTGGATATAGGTACCCCCGAGAACTACCAGAGAGCTCTGGTAGAGTGGCCCCTCGCTGGAGGCCATCATTCTTCCGGGGGGTTGGCGTTTGGCGGGCCGCCAATGGGGGTTCAAAATAAGTGAAGAAAATTGTTGAGTGGGGTCTTCTGCTTATCATCACAGGCTCGGTCCTGGCTTTCGGCGGTGTGCAATCTCTCGCCTATACCGCCATGGAGGTGAGCCTCTTCCTCTTGACGCTTGTTGTTTTGGTCAGGCAGACCATAGACGGGAAAATAGACCTTCCGCTTCCACTTTGGATTCTTCCCTTCCTCTGCCTCGTGGTTTTCCAGACGATTCCCCTCCCTGTACGAGTCGTGTCCTGGCTATCTCCGAATCGTTTATTCCCTGGGCTTCAAGCCGCGCTCACCCTTGGAGCAGCACACTGGGCGACTCTAAGCTTATATCCTCACGACACGCTACTCGGATTTTTCAAGTTGCTCGCCTATTTGGCAGCTTTCGTTTTGGCAGCCTACGCCTTCGAGGCCAGGGAAGGTAAGAACGTCTTGACACCCGGCTTGATCGTGCTTGGTTCCCTGGAAGCAGCATACGGGATGGTTCAGTATTTGACAGGTTATCAAAAGATCTTTGGCTTCACGAAGCAATTCTACACAGACGACGCCACCGGCACCTACATTAATCATAATCATTTTGCCGGGTTCCTGGAACTTGTAATACCCTTTGCGGCGATGATGGTCTTTTACAACCTCCAATCGCCGTCAGCCCATGGCGTCCCCGAAAGACGGCGCTTGCGCGGTGGCCGGTATTCACTGTCGTTACACCCGCCAATCCTCTTTTATGCGTTCCTCGTGATCCTTCTGCTCATGGCTGTCGTCTTTTCCCGCTCGCGCATGGGCATTTTCTCGGTCTTGGCGAGTCTCATTTTAATGGCCTTTTTAGGCCGGCTGGGAGGAGGCCGCCGAGCCTGGATGGTTATCACCTTGCTGGTCATCGCTTGCTCGATGACCTATGCTCTTTGGATTGGGCTTGATCCCGTGATCAGCCGATTTGAGATCCTCACGCCCTCGGCTCTTGAAGATCCTTCCGGACGTCTTGCAATGTGGAGGCAGGCAAGTGGCATCATTAGGGATTATCCTACCGTGGGTACAGGCTTGGGGACATTTGTAGTCGCGTTTCGACGCTATCAGACTACCTCACTCGATTTCCTTCTCGACCATGCGCACAATGACTATCTCGAAGTGACCACCGACACGGGGATTCTCGGCGCGGCGTTGCTCTTCATCCCCATAATAGGCTTGCTGTTCAAGATGATCCTAGCTTACGTCGAAGCACGCAACCCTTACCGTCGTTCAGTTTTGCTGGCGTGTATTGGGGGCAGTGTGGCCCTGTTAATCCATTCCATCACAGACTTCAATTTACAGATCCCCGCCAACGCCTTGCTTTTCGCCGTCATTCTTGGAATTGGATCTAAGGCCACCTATTCCACATCCACATCCTGGAACACAAGGAAGGAAGAGGAAATCTCGTCTCCAGGCTCGGATGGAAGCTTTTGAGATGCTCCCAGATACGCAACTTCCTCAAGAATGCGCTTTCCGCACTGAGAAACGAGGTGCTAGTCGCTCATGAAAGGTGTCATATTGGCTGGTGGGATCGGTTCGCGATTGTTTCCTCTCACCCGTGTAACCAACAAGCACCTTCTTCCTGTGTACGACCGCCCCATGATTTTTTGTCCCATCCAGACTTTGGTCAATGCGGGGATCAGGGACATTCTCGTGGTGACGGGAGGGCAGGACGCGGGTGATTTCTTGCGCCTCTTGGGCAATGGAAAGGATTTTGGTCTCAAGCATATCAACTACACCTACCAGGAAGGCGAAGGCGGGATTGCTGACGCGCTCCGCTTGGCGGAGTATTTTGCGGATGCCGACAAGATCTGCGTAGTTCTCGGCGACAACATCATTGAGACGAATATTATCGCGGCTTGCGCTCAATTCAACAAACAAGAACGGGGCGCCCATATCATCCTGAAGGAAGTTGCTGACCCGGAGCGCTTTGGTGTCCCGGCTTTTGAAGGCGGGCGAATCGTTCGCATCGAGGAAAAACCCAAGGAACCAAAGTCCCGCTACGCCGTGATTGGCATTTACATGTATGATGCGACGGTATTCGACCGCATCCGTAAGTTGAAACCTTCGCGCAGGGGAGAATTCGAAATCACGGACGTGAACAACCAGTACTTGGCCGATGGCACTCTCACTTACAGTATTCTGGAAGGCTGGTGGACGGACGCAGGGACATTCGATTCTCTCTTGCGGGCTACCAACCTGGTGGCGCAGGGGGGAGCGAATAGAGTCCCTCCCTTGCCCACAAAGTAAACTAAGGAGCCGGTCAAATGGGTAGGACCGAAGTCACGCCGAGCAACGAGAGGCTGCTGATAGGAGAGGGTAATGGTCTACACCTTGCTCTCCTCAAGCGGTCGGCCAGAGATATTGGCGACGTCATCCTCGCCCCGGACAGCGCGAACTTGATCACTGGGGTGGCCGTCGAACGGGGAGCGATCTATCCGGACGACAGGGGGTACTTCACCGAGCTTTTCCGTGTGGGCACTTCTCCCCTAACGCAGGGCTTGAGGGAGTGTCCAACGCTTCAGGTTTCGCTGGCGGCCGCCTACCCCGGGAGCATCAAAGCGCTTCACTACCACTTCCAGCAGACCGACTTCTGGGCGCCAATCCAGGGCATGTTCCAAGTGGTGCTGTGCGACTTGCGGCTGGGTTCGCCAACCCACGGGAAAGTGAACACCATTTTTCTGGGTATCCTGCGACCTTGGAGGTTAAGGATTCCCCCGGGAGTGGGGCATGGTTACAAGGTCGTGGGCCCGGAGGTCGGCACACTGGTTTACCTGACCGACCGTTTCTACAATCCCAAGGATGAGGGGCGTCTTCCTTACGACCATCCCTTCTTGAACTACGATTGGGAAACACAGCACAAGTGATTCTGGAGTGTGAGACTTGAAAATTCTCGTCACGGGCGGCGCCGGATTCATCGGCTCCAATTTCATTCGTTACTTCCTCAGGACATATCCTGAAAGCACGGTAGTAAATCTTGACAAGTTAACCTATGCGGGAAATCTGGACAACCTCTCCGACCTGCAATCTCACCCTGGCTACCAATTTATCCGAGGAGACATTTGTGAAGCCGACTGTGTAAGGGATATCCTGGATCAGCGAATAGACTCGGTGGTGCATTTTGCCGCGGAAAGTCATGTCGACCGGAGCATCGCCGACGCGCGCGAGTTTATCCGTACCAATGTCCAGGGCACTTGCACGCTCTTGGAGGCGTCTCGGCGCTCCAAGGTCCCTCGCTTCTTGCACATCTCCACCGATGAGGTTTACGGAACTCTGCAACCGGGAGAATTTGCCGGTGAACAGTCTCCACTCCGGCCCAACAGCCCCTATGCCGCGAGTAAGGCTGCTTCGGATCTGTTGGTGAGAAGCTTCTGGCAGACCTACCGTTTCCCGGCCCTCCTGACGCGATCCTCGAACAACTACGGCCCTT
>Ga0208821_1000225_pt1 | contig 48145 bp, 30 predicted proteins | sample June2015DPH_20_5_FD_184720 | JGI IMG/M metagenome (GOLD analysis project Ga0208821, IMG submission 184720) | Peatland microbial communities from SPRUCE experiment site at the Marcell Experimental Forest, Minnesota, USA - June2015DPH_20_40... | ecosystem: Environmental > Terrestrial > Soil >...
AGGGGATTGGGAAGGGGGTAGGTCTACACTACAACGACCTGAAACAAGTGCGCATTCATCGCCAAGAACTTATCCGGCAGGAAAGCCAAAAGTCAGATGAAAATCGCTCCCAACTGCGAAAGTCGGGTTAGCGCCTGAAGATTGACTCGGAGGTTGGGCGAAGGGGGAGCCGGAGCCTGGCGGAAGCGGGACTGATACGCAATGTCCGTCATTCGTAGAGGATAACCTCATTGTCTGTCATTCTGATCCCGCCCTGCGGGAGAAGAATCTCGGCATTTTTTCGCACTGACTGAGCTTTCAAATGCGGAGATTCTTCGCGGAGTTTACCCTGAGCGGGCAGAGCGAGATCCTTCGCTGCGCTCAGGATGACAGCGAAGGGCTCAGAATGACAGGCGGTGGCCTTTTCCTCTACGAATGACGAGCAATTCGTATCACTCCCCTAAAGCCGATCGCGTGCGCCACCCGCAACGCGAGGGTTCAGCCCATTACTATTTCGAAATTCCCATGATATCGAATTTTTGCTTTCCAGCCTTGACCAGGAACGTTCTTTGAGCGCCCTGAAAGTACGCCTGGAGTTCAAATGGCGAGTCCGACTGAACATGGATGATCTCTCCCTTTGATCCATTTGTTGCGGGTCGCGCAATCAAAGATACAACGTGCCCGTTAAAGCGGAAGCGCTCGCAACCGCGCCGGCCCCCTGGTTCGATTCGCCAGACCAGCCTGTTGTGAGCCGCATCAGGTCGGAGTCCGATGGCATACTCCAGAAGGTACATGATCGGTCCAATTCCACTCCAACCCACGAAATCGGACTTTGCAGGGTTACCCTGCTGGGCGTGATCCGGTGAGTAGTTCTCCCATATCGTTCCCGTTTTCTCATAAACATGGGCGACAAGCTCCAGGTGATTCAAGGCAATTCCGCGAGCGAGGTCGGAATAGCCATACTTCTCCAAACCCTGAATGATCATGGTAACCGTCGGCGCCCAAACGGATCCTCGCCAGTATCCGCCAAGAGGCTCGTACCCAGCTTGGTTAGCCGCCAAGGTGGGCACCAGGTTGAGTCGTCCAAAAGTCTCGGGATTCTTCAGTTCCGCAACCAAATCCGCCGCTTGGCCGGAGGAAGCAACCCCGGCTAGCAGCGTCCAGTACGCGGCGATCGTCATCACGGGAACACGCTTGCCGCCCAGCATCAAGTCGAAGTAGAACTTCCGCTTCTCGTCCCACATCGCTTGGTTGATAGCCGAGGCCAGTTGATCAGCTTCTGCCGAGTACTCACGCGCCTCGGTGTCCTTGCCAAGGATCAGTGCGATCTCGCTCAGTTGCCGCGCGAAGAGCACCATTTCTGAGGAGATATCAATTCCCGTGCCGCCATTCTTCAGATAAGCATTACGCGGAGAGTTGTCCATGCTTGCCCAATCAGTAACATAGAGCCCGTTCCCTTGCCTCAGGTAGTGCTGAAGCGCCGCATAATAGTGGACAAGCGGCTGCCAAACCTTCCCCAAACGGTCCTTATCCCCCGTGACCCTGTAGTGTTCCAGTTCCGCCCAGACCAGTATCGGGTGATCCAGCGCATCGAGCGTCAACTTCGGATTAGGAGAAGGGATGGTCCGGCCCATGTAGACGACTGGCGCGTTTCGAGCACCCTCACCCGGTTCATCATAACCGGGCCAGCCCCATCGGCTAATAAGCGGTTTGTCCTCATGGTTCACCCACTCGTCGAAATCGGTCCCTGTATTCCTCACGATCTCACGGCAAATCTCGCCATCCTCATGCTGCTTCGCGTAGAAGTTGTCGAGGGACGAGATGCCGGGTACGAGAGGATACGCATAATTGCAGAACATGGTCATGAAGCAGCTATCCCAAAGGAATATGTTCTTGTTAAAAGCCGCGTCGATGAACTGGGAGACGAACCCGCTCTGCGGGGCCGGTTCGTAGAAGTTGTGAAACGCCAACTCCCAGGCTTTCCAGTAGAGCCGCACCAGCACAGGGTTGTCATCATAGATCGGCGAAGGCAACCGGGATCGCAACTTTGCGAACTTCGGGAGGGGTTTGGCTTCGTACGCCTTCTTGGCAAAATACATTCCAGTCCCCTCTTTTGCGGCGCCTGTCTCTGCGGAGAAGAGAACCCCCGGCTGCCACGCGGCCATCGCTAGTGCCAGGATCACTATTCGCAGCCCGAAATGAATGTTAGTAGTTTCCATGCGGCCCTCCCATTGGCGCTATTCTGCCGAGCTCGTTGTATCAGTTCAGGTCTTCATTCTAAGCCAGAAGTGTTGGTAGATGTATCATGCTTGAGGAATTCCCAATCGAAAAGGCAGTTGACATCGGAAAGCATCTGCGATATTCGGGAGGCCGTGACACCTGATAAACAAGGATGCCGACCGAGAACTGACCTCTGGAAGGGGAGAACAGAATGCTGGTTTTGAACAGGCGGGGCTTTGTGAAGTGGGCTGGAACAGCGACAACCGCATTGTGGGGAAGCGTGACTCAGCTTCAGGCGCGACTCAAGGCAGGGGATTTCAAAGGCGAAGCGACTGCTATCCCTGGCTCCGGCGGGCCGCTGGCAGAAGCGAGGACTCTCGACGCCACACTGGACAATCAGGAAATCTACCGGCTGCTCGGTTTTGCCACCATGAGTGGCGAAGACCCGCTCAAGCTTTGGCAGCGGCTTAAGAACACGCAGAATTGGAGGGTCGGTCCTCTGTCACCCGATAGCTGGTCCGGCAGCGTCTTCGTGGCCGACGACGCAGACATCTTCGCCTTTCGAACCCTACCACTTCCTGATGCCTGGCTGAAGGACTCCAAGGCTGCAAATCGCGCCGAATACTGCGCCAAGCATTTCGACCAATGGTGGTCAGGCTGGCTTGGCGTCGAACAACTCGGCGCCGCGGGGATACCCGGATGGTGGAAGTTCGTCGGGCCGAAAGCATGGGACAACTCTTACGCGCGACTCGTCTGGCAGATGCCCGATGGCGGTCCTGAAGTCACTTATGAGTGGGCACAGACAGAGAAGAACGAAGTCGTTGGACGTCTGACGCACTCTCAACCCGCCGCGCTGGTGTTGCAGGGCTACATCGCATGGGATTCCGCGCCTCCGCAGTTCTCGGTGCTCTACTCGGAAGGTCCGGAGCGACGCTTCTTGCGCGGCCGTTCCTGGATTCCCGGAACACGGGACGGCATGCGGTGGGTACTGGCATTGAGTGTAGCCCCCGACGACGTAGACGGCACGGGTGCGGTGCGATGGCACGGGTACTTCCACAGAATCGACAAGCTCTATTTCTGCGGGCGACAAGGCCAGAGCTACGAGCCTCTCGAGGCGGCGACGAGTGCCTGGCTGGGAGCGGGAAAGATTGACGAGTTGCTGGATGGCAATCGTGAACGCTATTTGAAATCGAGGCCTGAAGGCACCGGTTGGCTGGCCGATGCGCCCTCCGCCATCAACGACAACCTCGAATGGAGTGAGGTCTATACGCCATCGCGTCGAAGGACATACGTGACCGTCAGCCGGAAATGGGCGCAGTCCAACAACTCGGCCCCGGATTTTCTATGGGACAGTTTCTTCAGCGGCCTGCTGGTTTGCCAGGAAGACGAAAAGAAGTCCTATGACCTGATTCGCGATATCACCTCCTGGCAAAACGACCAGGGGATGTTCTGCCAGTACGGCCAATGGCCGACCCACCCGGACCGCTGGATATTCCCCGTCGCCTGGGGACACACGCAATATCCCATCGGGAGCTTGTTGGTTGCCAAGATCTATCTTCGGCGTCCGAATCGGGCCTTCCTCGAAGACATCTACCCACGGTTGCTGAAGAACCAGCGTTGGTGGTTTGCGGATCGCGGAGACGGACAACCTTGGCGAGACGGCAATAAGAACGGGCTGCTCGAGCTGGGCTCAAACTACCCGGAGGAGATCCCCTACGATGACCGAGCGCAGACAGCCTATTTCGAGTCGAACGATGATAGTCCCCAGTGGTGGCATGTCGCTCACTACAACAACGAGACGCAGACTATTGAGCAGGACACCGTTGAACGTAACTGCCTGTACGCCCTGGATTGTTGGATTCTGGCATGGATGGCCAATCAGTTAGACAGACCCGCAGACGCCGCGGCTCTCACCGCTGAGCATCAACGCATGGTCGAGACGATCAACCGCCTACTCTGGGATCCGTCCCGCAGGTGTTACTACAATCGTCATTGGGAGAACTTCGCCGGAGATCCCTTCTTTCCTCAGATGGGTCCAGACATCTTCTTCTCTCTGCTTGGAAAGGTAGCTACACCCGAGCAGGCCGAGTCTTTGCGGAAGATTTTCCACGATCCGAAGAAATTTGCCGGGGAATGGATATTGCCCACAATCGGCCGTGACGATCCCCTGTTTCCCCAACAGGACTACTGGCGCGGCAAGGTCTGGCCGCCACACAACTGGTTGGTCTATCAGGGGTTGAAACTGTACGAATGGGATCACGAGGCGAGGCTGCTGGCGGAGTCTTCCGCCAAGATGTTCTTGACGGCATGGCGCGACAAGGGAGAATGTCATGAGAACTTCAGCGCCATCACCGGTGAAGGTACGGGACAAAGCGACCCCCACTACACCTGGGGCGCGCTGATGGCTTTGCTTGCCATCGAAGAACTTATCGACATCAACCCGTGGCATGGATTGCGCTTTGGCAATCTTGAACCCGTGGCGCCGGCCAGTATCCGACGCTATTTCGTCAGCGGATCACTTTACGACGTCACGCAATCCTCGGATGGACTTGAGGTTAGCAAAGACGGGCAATTACTGTTCGCCACCAATGGAGCGGCGGAGGTCCGACACGTGGAGTTTGTGGGCGACCGGGTGCGGTTTGAGGTGCGCGCCGGTAAGCCTGTGAAGATCCGCGTCCGCAACAATCCAGCAAGAGATTTTCCGGCTGGTCTGACAAAGGTATGAGGTTCGCCGGATACGGCGCCAACTGATACGGGTTGTTCGTCATTCGTAGAGCAAAAGGCCGCCGTCTGTCATTCTGAGCGAAGCGAAGAATCCCCGCATTTGAAAGCTCATTCAATGGGAAAAAATGCCGGGATTCTTCGCTTCGCTCAGAATGACAGACAATGGGGTTATCCTCTACGAATGACGGACACTGCGTGTGAAAGGGATGGTGGCTTCGCTCGTCCTGCTTATCCCCTGAACTTCGCCACACCTGATGTTCTGGGAGGCTGTTCCACCACCCCGGTCGCGGCTACTCAACCCGGATGTTCCCCGAGACGGTGCTTACATCCAGCATGAAGCCGCCGCCGCCGACTTTTCCTTCCAGCTCATGCTTGCCGAAGTCGCCCTGCACGGTCACCTCGCGTGCGGTGTGAACGCTGCCGGAGACCGTGTGCGTGTGGAGCGTGAATCCCTGCTCGCCGGGCAGGCGCACGGTGACGCTGCCGGAGGCGGTCGAGAGCCGCCAGGAGCCTTGACCTTCACCCTCCACCAGGATGTTGCCGCTGGCGGTCTGGGCGCGCACGGCGCCGTGAACACCCTCGAGTTGCAGCGTGCCGGAGCCGGTGCTCACCTCCACGTCGCCCGGCGCGGTCTGCCGCAGCGTGACGCTGCCACTGCCCGTCGAGGCGTGCAGGCCGCCCGCCACGCCCGTGGCAAGGATTTCGCCGCTCCCGGTCGAAGCGCGCACCGTTCCCTTCGTGCCTTCCACGGAAATGTGCCCGGACCCAGTCGAGGCTCTGACCATGTCTCCGATATTGGTCAGCCTGAGGTTGCCGGAGCCCGAAGATGCTTCCACCGGCCCGCGCAGGCCGCTCACATTCTGTTCCCCGGAGCCGGAGCTCGAGCGCAGGCGTGTCTCGACGGGCGCCACGATCTCGTAGCTGATGGAGATGTTACGCTTCAGATCCTCGTCTTCAATGCGACCGATGTTGATGATATTCCCGTGCTGCTCGATGGGCGGGTTAGCTTCCAGGGAGTGAACCTTGTTTTCCGCGCCAGCGCCATCGAACCAGCCATTCGTGGTCCGGATTGTGCCGGTGATACGCACGGTGGAGCTGTCGCCCGTGCGCACGTCGATGGTTCCGGAGCCCGTCTGGACCTCGAGATCCACGGCGCCCGAGACCTGCACAGTGCGTGCGAAATGTCCCTCCACGGCGCGGGCGGGCGCGGCGAGGCACAAACACATAGCGGTGAGGGTCAGAATACCCAAGAGGACTATGCGGTTTGACTTCATAAGGACTTTCTCCTTTCACACTCGTTTCTTATCCGTTATACGTAACTGATGGTCTTACGGTTTAGACGAGCGAAACGCTGCACGGTGAGCCACCGCCAGCAAGTTCTTCACTTCCCGTGGCCGGTTGGCACGCGGCACAAGCCCCACGTCGCGAGCCACAAAAAGGGCAGTAAACTCAAATTAACGCCGCCCCTCTATAGCCGCGGCGACCGAGGGCAGTATATTCAAATTAACGTCCCCCTCTCCCCCCTTAGGCGAGAAGGGCAGGAGGTGAGAAGGGCAGTAAATTCAGATCAACGCCCCCCCTCTCCCCCCTTAGGCGAGAAGGGCAGGAGGTGAGAAGGGCAGTAAATTCAGATCAACGCCCCCCCTCTCCCCCCTTGGGCGAGAAGGGCAGGAGGTGAGAAGGGCAGTAAATTCAGATCAACGCCTCCCCTCTCCCCCCCTTGGGGGAGAGGGGCAGGGGGGTGAGGGGGTTCTAGAGCTCAACAGTGAACAGCCTCCGTGACAAAGCTTAAGCGAACAACATTGATATCAGCCTTCTCTCGTACTCGCACGCCCGGTCCATTCCCCGACTCTATCTCTCCTCGCTGCCCTTCAGCAGGACGATGATCAGGTCTTCGCCGCTCCACCTGATTTGAGCCTTGGCGGCCTTTACTGTGGCGCCCGGAAGGTCGAGCGCCAGATGGGCAACCGTGCCGCCGCTTGTCTGCGCTGAGCCCAAGGCCTTCTCCACCTCCGCTCGGGTCGCGCCCTGAGGCAGCCGGAAGCGGACGAGCCGCCGCCCGGTGTCTCGCAGGAGCGGCGCCGGCACTTTTTGGGCCACCTCGCCCTCCTGACCAAAAGCGACCTTCACGGGAACTTGCGTGAAGATCGTGCGCTCCCCGTCCACCACCGTGATGCCGAAGGGCGTGAAAGACATGGCGAGCTTAGGGGAACCCAGCGCCGAGTAGTCCACGATGAGGCCGACGCCCGGGCCCCCTTCGATCTCCTTGAGCACGGCCTCGGCGTGCGCCTTGCCTTCCTGAGCCAGTCTGGTCTTGTTCTCCACGAGGGAGGCATAGGGCGCTTCGCCCCTCGCCTCCTTAAGCGCCTGGTCCAGTTCGGCCGGCGAGGGTTTCAGCGCCTCCTCCACAAGGGAGGTCAGGGAGGTATCCGGCGAGAAGATCCGGCTCTTCCAGCCGGGCGCGAGCCTGTCGAGCATAACGCCGACCGCCATGCCAGAGTAGTACAGCCGCATGCGGAGCGGAGCTGTCCCGTAGGGATCGTTGTTGACATTGACCGCGCCGCTCATATTCTGAACCATCTTCTCGATGAGCCTTTCGCGCTGCGGCGCGAGGTCGGCGTAGCCAACGAACCCTTGCGCCCATGACATGGCCGGCCCCGGGCGCCGGCCCTCCAACACCTGGAACAGGCGGTATTCGGTGTACTTCGCCAATCCCTCGGTGAATTCGGTCCCGTCCTCGTATTCCAGGGCCTTCTGTGGGAGGCTCGAGCGGCGATCCTTGCGCAGCGCCAGCCAGCGCACAGCCGCACGCCGAAACGCCGCGGCGTCCGTGGCGCGCAGGGCCTCCGCGAGGGCCGAGCCCTCCTGGGCAAAGCCCACGTTGTTTTGGACCGAGAGGACGGGATAGTACAACAGCAGCATCTCGTTCGCGCCCTTGTCGGGAGCCTGTTTGTCTTGAAAGACGTGGAAAGCCTCGTGGACCACCATGGCGAGCTGGCCATAGGGGTCCGTCGCCAGGTCCGAGAAGCGCAGTGCCTGGACCTTTTCCGCCGCCGGTCTCGCGTCCTCCAGGAGGCTGGAGATTTGGCCCCTCAAGTTGGAGAGGGTGTCGGCCACGACGAGCGTCCGGATTCCTTCCACGTCCTTGGAAGTGTTCTGCCCGTCCCACTCGATGAGGGTCGGGCCGTTCTTCAGGAGAATCCGCCCACCCGGAAACCGGACGGGGCCGTCGTAAGGGAGGAACCCTCCGGGCGGACGCGGGTGATTGATCAGAACGTCCTGCTTCCCCGGCAAGTAGAACAGGAGGGGCGTGCCGGAGGTGTCCCAACCTGGCCAGATGGGGTTATTCGGGGACGCGATCAGCCCCCACACCTCTCCCGCCTCGGCGATCAAGAGCGGGTCCACCTGCAACGTCACCGGAGGCTGGCTCCGGCCTTTCTCTGCTTTCCCTGCCGCGGCCCGCGCAGGTGCGGGCGACGCGGCGAGGCACAAAAACATAGCGGTGAGGGTCAGAATACCCAAGAGGAGTATGCGGTTGGACTTCATAACGACTTTCTCCTTTCACACTCGTTTCTCATCTGTTATACGTAACTGATGCTCTTATTGTTTAGACGTGCGAAACCCTGCACCATGAGCCACCGCCGGCAAGTTCTGGAGTTCCCCTGGCCGATTGGTCAAGACACTTTCCGGAATGGCAGCCGGCGGAGGTTCGTGCGGCGAGCAGTCAGGAATCGGTAGTGGTGTCATTTGGAGCGCAGTCATTCCCGCGAAAGCGGGAATCCACTCCGCAAACCTTCGGAAATGTGCTGTCGTCGGACTGGATTCCCGCTTTCGCGGGAATGACCGGCGGCTCGAGTGGATCCCCATTCCAAATGACACCAAAACCCAGGAGTCGGTAGTGGTACAATTTGATGTAGAGGCGGCTTTATGCCGCCAACTGGCGAGGTAAACTCGCCGCTACAACATCAAACTGTACCACTACCCAGGAGTCTGCAAACGTGACAGAAGATGTCTTATGTGTTGTAATAAGGGCTTCGAGTTTAGGCTCGGAGATGATGGTTTTCGGGCCTACAAACATCGCACAAACCAAATTCCACAACGAGGAAATTGCGCCTGGCGAAACCCATGAATAGTCGTGAACGCGTCTTAGCTGCTTTGCGCCGCGAGCCAGTGGACCGAACGCCGGTGTGCAACCCAACCTCCGTGGTTACGGTCGCGCTCATGGATTTGGTGGACGCGCCATTCCCGGAAGCCCACCGCGTCCCCGAGCTGATGGCGCGCCTGGGCGCCACGAGCTATACCGAGCTGGGCTTTGACACCATCCTGCCTTATTTCACCACCATCCAGCAGTCTTCGGCCCTCGGCTGCAAGATCCAATGGGGACAGAAGGACAACTGGCCGACCGCGATCACCAGCGAGCCCCTTTGGCGGCATCCGGAGGAGATCAGGATCCCTCCAAACTTCTTGACCCACCACGATACCAAGTGCGTGCTCGAGGCGATTAAGATCCTCAAGAAGCAATTCGACGGCGAGGTGGCCATCCTCGGCAAGACCATGGGACCATGGACCCTCTCCTATGATTGTTTCGGGTTGGAAAATTTCCTGCTCATGTCTGCGGATGATCCGGGTAAGACGGCGGCGTGTCTGGACAAATTGAAGGAGGCAACCGTACAGTTCGGGCTGGCCCAGATCGAAGCGGGCGCGGACGCACTCACCCTCCCCGACCACGCGACGGGCGACCTGGTCAGCGCCAGCTATTACGATAGGTTCTTGCGTGAGATTCACAGCGAGTTCGTCCAGAGGCTTCCTGTTCCGCTGATTCTCCATATTTGCGGACGCACCATGGATCGGATGGAGTACATTGCCCGGACGGGGGTAGCGGCATTCCATTTCGATTCCAAGAACGATGCCGCAGAGTCTGTGCGAGTGATGCGCAATCGGGTCGCCCTGGTAGGAAACATCAACACTCCTAAAACCCTGTATGCACAGGGACCGCCGCGGGTTCGCGAGGAAGTGTTCAGGGCTCTGGAAGCGGGTGTGCCGCTGATCGGGCCAGAGTGCGCCATCCCTTTACGAACCCCCATCCAGAACCTCAAGGAGATTCCCCGCGCCGTGCGCGACTGGCACCGGGAACACACGGCAAGCAATTACTGAGGTTCGCAAAATACAGTGACAGCCCTTCTTCGTAGCGCCCCGACTGTCGGGGCATTCTGCGATGCCGGCAAGATGCCGGCGCTACCCCTGAGGTGTCACCATATTTTGCGAACCTCAGTAAGTGCGTCAGGATCACAGGTCATCTTCATCGTCGTCTGTATCAGGAGGCGGATCATTACAAGACGAGTCCGGGTCAAAGGGATCCCGCAAGCGATAACCGACCCACGGCTCCGTTAAAATGTACTCGGGGCGGCCAGGATCGTTTTCAATCTTCTTGCGAAGGGTTTTGACGTACGACCGGAGATAATCTGGCTCGTTGCCATACTCGGGGCCCCAAACAGCGCGCAGGAGTTTCGCATGGGTGACCGGGACATCTTTGTGCTGCATAAGGAAGGCGAGCAATTCAAATTCTTTAGGAGAGAGATGAATTTCTCTCCCGGCCTTCCGCAGTGTTCGGTGTTCCACCTCTAACTCTAACTGGCCGACACGGATTACGGGTGTATGCAGCACCCCGTCGGCGCCGGTTCGGCGGAGAACCGCTCGCATTCGGGCGATCAGTTCGCGGAGCCGGAAGGGTTTTGTGATGTAGTCGTCCGCTCCGGCCTCAAGCGCCTTCACCTTATCGTCCTCCGTATTACGCACCGTGAGCATGACTATTCCCGTCTGGGGAGCGAGAGCACGAATCCTTTGGCACGCCTCCACCCCACCTATTTCGGGCATGTTGATGTCCAGCAAGACGAGGTCAACAGGCCGTTCGCGAACATAGTGGAGCGCTTCCTGTGCGTTCCGGGCGAGGCTCACCGAATACCCGCTGGTTTTCAAAGAAGCTGCCAGTCCCATTCGGAATGCGGGATCGTCATCTACAACCAGAATGCTAATGACGGACGGGGAGATTGTCACATCCATGGTTCAACATGGGCAGTTGGAGACAGAAAGCCACACCTTTGCCGGGCCCATCGTTGACAAGATCGAGACTGCCTCCGTGCGCAGTCGCTATTTTGCGGGCGACGTATAAGCCCAGCCCGGTGCCAGAAACAAGATTTCGCACTCGGGCGCCACGATAGAACCTTTCAAAGATGCGATCCTGCTCATCCGGCGCGATAGAATTCCCCTCATTTCTCACACATGTCGTTACGAAACCTCCCTCCGCCTGAACACTAACGTTGATAGCGCTAGCCGGCAGTGAATACTTGAAAGCGTTGTCGAGAAGCTGAGTCAGTGCCAGATCCAGGAGTTGCCGGTCTGCCGGCACTTCGATGGATGGGCAGGAGGAAGTCACCGCGACGCGGCGCTCCTGGGATTGAGCCATGTACCGATGAACTACGCCTTCGACGAAGGGGACGATGTCCATAGGCTTCAACCGTGCTTTCAGTTCTTCCCGATCGAGTTGTGCCGTGCGAATTAACCGGGTGGTGAGACGACTCAGACGGGAGACTTCGAATTCGATCATTTCGGCCATTTCCACCTGCTCGGGTTCTAACCTCGCCTCCCGAATACCCCCGATCACCGCAAGTATGGTCGCCAGCGGTGTCTTGAACTCATGCGCCAGCGCATCCAGGATCGCCGCACGGAAGTCCTCGGCGTGAGCTGCCGCAGTTTCATAGCTCGCACGCCGAAAAGTGTGTGCGCGTTCCAAGGCTGCAGCGGCCAGCACGGAAGCCGCCGAAATCATTTCCGGATCGGGCAAGCCTTCGAATCCGATGGCTCCGATCGTCGCGCTGCCGATGCGAAGACGGCGGACAAACACTCCGCGATAGGCATCATCGGTATCCTTACCGAAGATGTACGCCTGACGGGTTCGCTCGGCAAGATCATACTGCGAGATCCCGTCTATTCCGAGTTCGGCGGTACTCGCGTCGAACAGGCAAACCGCAGCCGAGCCCAAGACCTCACGAAACACTTTGAGCGCCGGGACGCCACAAACTTGATCAGGCGTCACCACCAGCAGCCGCCTCGCCACTTCATACAATTGCTCCATTTCCATACCGCGACGCCGCGCCCGTTGGGCTTCCACACTCACTCTTAATACCAGCCACATTACAACGAGTGCGATGATCAGAAAGACAAACAACGTCAAGACATTAAATGGATCGGCAATTCGAAACGTAAACAGTGGCGGCAGAAAGAAGAAATCCAAACAAGCTGCCGCGACCACTGCGACGATCAATGACGCAACGGCGCCCCCGGCCAGCGACTCCAGCACGACGACCAGGAGGTAGAGCAGCACAACCGTCGTGTTGTTGAAATGAAGTTTATAGCTGGCAAATGTAACCAACGCGATCGCGACGCTGCTTGCCGCGGCCGATTGGCATTGCCGCCGGAACTGGCGTGGGTTTCTCAGGCGCATGGTTGGAATCACGCCAAAGGGCCTCTCGAGCGCTGGTCCTCTGGAACTATCGTGCCGACGCCGCGAGTTCCAGACACCATTGTAGCCAATTGGAACTGTGGCAGCCAGCCCTGCGCGCGCTAGGTGGTGGGTCAATTTGATGCTGTAGCGGCGAGTTTACCTCGCCAAATGGCGGCGTAAAGCCGCCTCTACATCAAATTGACCCACTACCACGCGCTATGCCGGAGAGGTCGGGCACGGTGCGCCGTCTGAATCAACGAACTTCTGATACGCAACGTCGGTCATTCGTAGACGATAACCCCATTGTCTGTCATTCTGAGCGCAGCGAAGAATCCCGGCATTTTTTCGCACTGATTGAGCTTTCAAATGCGGGGATTCTTCGCTTCGCTCAGAATGACAGGCGGTGGCCTTTTCTTCTACGAATGACGAACAACCCGTATGAGACACGACACTAGAATTTAACCAAGATGTCGATGTCGATGAAGTTCTCATCTTTGCGAAGATCCGGGAACCAGAGGCCGCCGTTGCCGTTGCCGGCGCAGAACGTCTGCGCCTGGGCCAGGTCCAAAATCCCGTTGTTGGACGGCGTGATCGCTGCTGCGCCGGTGTTGCAGGCGTAGGCGGTGGGATAGCCGTTATTGCCACCAGGAGGCGTGATGCCTCCCCGACCCGACCAATACGGTACATCCGCGTGGCGATAGGCATACTCCCAGCGGAAGGTGATGTACTGCTTGGGCATCCAATCGAAAGTGATGGAGCTATCCCATGCTCTGAACTTGTCCCCAGGATTTTCGGGAAAGTAGGGTGAATTGGTTGCTGCGGATATGGCGCCTTCTCCATTGATGGGCGGGAGGAGCACCAGATAACGTCCCGGATTGTTGATCTGTCCGCCCCCGAGCGTCAGGCCGAATAAGTCCTTATGGAACCAGAAACGGTTGTAGAGCATGGCGCCGACGAAACTCTGTTTGGGACCGCCCGCGTGGTCGCCGGTGCAGCTCACGCCGCCACCATATTCACAACCCAAATCGCCGGTGAAGCTGAACGCCATCTTGCTAAGGGTCGGGCTCTTCGGCTTCTCATAGTATTTAATTTCGACGCTGTTGTCGGTGTGGATACGGTCGCGGTTGGGTGCGAACAGGTCATCGCGGCCCAGACCGTAATTGTTGGAAATGATGTTTATCCAGGGACGCGGAGTCCACTTAAACTGCCCTCCCAGACCGGGCCGGTTGTTGGCTGAGCCATACGACTGCCATCCATTGATGAACCACGGCTCAATTTTCAGGTGTGCCGTGGGGAAAATCTGCACCCGCACTCCGTTGAAAAACCATGGCGTGTTGGAAGACACATACGAGGGCTGGTAGGCCCAGTTATCGAAGTTGTAGTAGCTGAACAGCCCGACGTAGGACATGAAGATTCCTCCATCGACGTTGATCCCGTGCAAGGCGTTAAAATGGTACCCTCCGTACGCTTCCGATACGTAGCGGTATGCAGTGTCCAGATCCCATTGGCCGTTTCCGGGGCTGGCGTCATTTCGTGGCGTCGTCTCTGCATACATGCCAAACTGGGTCATCAACCGGGCGCGAACGTTGTCATAGTGGAAGTCGCCGCCGACGCCGAGCTGCTCCATCTGGACTTCTTGTGACCGGAAGAGTTCGCTCGACCCCCCCATCGAGTGGTCCTTGGGATGGTTGAAGTCGTAGGTGTAGGTAACGTCAGCTCGGATCTCTGGCGTAAAGAATTTCGAGTCCCAATAGATATCCTTGGTGCGGGGGTTGCCGTTGAGCCAGGTCCAGTCTGCATCTGAAAACGGATCGATCTTCTTCTTTTTGCCGGGGCTAGCCTCCTGAGGGGGTGAAACCGGGGTCTCACCCGCGAGGGAAGTCCCGGATGGCTTGGCGGCTGCGGGCAGCCCCGGGACGGGCGTGAGTGAAAGCGCCTGGGGCTTTTCTGCCGGCTTCAAGCCTGCAGTTCCATCCAGTGAAGCCACGAGCACGGGCGTAGCCCGGGCGGCAGCCTGGGTGACCCCTTTGTCTGGTGCAGCTACAGGCGTGGGCTGAGTCGGGATTGGAGCCTGAGTGGTCCCCTTAGCTTCCTTGGCTTCCAAGGCAGCCAAGCGTTGCTCCAATTGGTTGAGCCGATCGAGCAATTGCCTTTCCCGCTCGGTAAGTGGTTCTTTGCCCGCGTTCTCGGTTAGCAGTTGTCCCTGCGTGTCAGCGGTGCGGGCCGGATCAGTCGATCCCTTGGGACCATTCGGAGCTGCGAGAGTCATGTCAACCAGAAAACTCTGTTGTGCTGCCAGTTCGACGGTGATCACTGGCGAGCTTCCGAATCCTACTTTGCTTGCCGTCAATTGGTAGCGCCCCGGTTTGAGATTCTCAACCAGGAAAGCTCCATGGTCATTGCTGACGACGTTGCGCTCGGTGTTCTCGTCCACACGATGCACAACAACTTGCACTCCCGGCAGCGGCAATCCATAGTCAGTGCGTGTAACCCCATGAAGGCCGCCGAGCATCGATTGGCCGTATGCCAGAGATGATGACAGTGCCACCACTAATGCGAACAGGCTGCTCATTCTCACCATGGTAAAAACCTCCAAGTGTGAGTCCCCCAGCTTCTGGTAGCCCCACACGCCCTACTTCGTCAGGACACAAAGCTCCACATCAGAAACCCCTCTAAACGAGCAATTAAGATTCCATTTACGCTGATACTTGCAGCGAAATGAACCCTGTGAACTTACTTAGGCGCTCCGTAGCGTTTGCGAAGCTCTAGGTCGACCTCCAATACGTTTACCATCTTTTCCCCTGCCAGCCCGCCAAACGGAGCTTTGGCATTGGCCTGAAGTATCTGGTCGATTTCTCTACGGATTGCCGCGGGATCGTGCTGGGTGTCAGCAGCCCATTTGGAAGCGACTCGATCCAGTTGGTATTCAGCGTTCTGCAGGGTAATGTCGGGATCGAGGCCAGAACCGGAAGTGGTTACCAAATCACCAGGGACGTTCTGTAGATCAGCGTCAGGATGGTCCTGCCGCCACATGTCGAAGAAGATCGACTGAATATCCGAACCATCCTTGACCGGTTCAATCGCAGTTGTAGCCTTACCGTCGGCGCCTGTGTGCGTGACCGCAGAAGGGAACCGGCCAGGGTTTTCCTTGGAGAAGTTTTCAAAGAAAACCACCGCCAAATCGGCAGCCTTGGGTTGTGGGGTGCTTAGGTTGGCTTTCACCCAGCCGGCGACGACGGCCGGATGCGCCTTGGCCCAGGAGTCCACATATGCGCCATGGGTGGGATCTGCACCCACCCAGGCAGTCGCCAGGCCGTTGTGGAGATCGGCCCATTGGGCCACAACCCCCGGATTTCCTTGGTACCGGTCTTGCTGGAACCAAGCCTCAATATCTGGGGCTAGGAGCTGTCCAGCCTTGGGTCCGCTCCGATATTTCACAATTGGACCAAGGGTGCGGGCGACACGGTCTCGAAGCGCGTAATTTGAAGGAGCAAGAGCCGACGAAGAAGACGCAGACGCGTCGTATGACGCTGCCGAAGGCCGGGGCTGGAAATATTCGTCCTTCGTGAAGGGTTGCGCGATCAGTCTGGAGCCGACCACCTGCCCATCGGGGCCCTTCAACAAGCTGCCTTCCGCCTTAAAGGGAAAGAAAACGTGTCCGATGACCCATACCGTACCCGGAAAGAGGACGGCGAGAAGCGGCACGGTGAACAATAACAAAAAGAGACTCTTTGAAACGTGTCGTGACATTGCAACTCCTCTGTTACTCTCGAAAACTTCAGACTGTCAAGCGCAAACCCGCCATGGCCAGATCAATGATCTTGATCCCGATGAAGGGTACGATCACGCCACCGAGCCCCCAAATCAGCAGATTTCGGCGAAGCAAAGCGTCGGCCCCAAGGGGTTCGTACTTGACTCCTTTGAGTGCGACCGGAATCAACAAAGGGATGATAATCGCGTTGAAAATTACGGCCGAGAGGATGGCTGAAGTCGGCGAATGCAGGTGCATGATGTCCATCGTCTTCAGCCATGGCAATGTTCCTGCGAAAAGCGCAGGGATGATTGCGAAGTATTTGGCCACGTCGTTTGCAATAGAGAAGGTGGTCAAAGCCCCCCTCGTCATCAACAACTGTTTACCAATTTCCACAACCTCGATGAGCTTAGTGGGATCGCTGTCGAGATCCACCATATTGCCAGCTTCTTTAGCCGCCTGGGTCCCGGCGTTCATCGCCACGGCGACGTCCGCTTGCGCCAGGGCTGGAGCGTCATTTGTGCCGTCGCCCATCATCGCGACAAGCTTCCCTTCCTCCTGCTGCTTTCGAATGTATGCCAGTTTGTCCTCAGGCTTGGCCTGAGCAAGGAAGTCATCCACGCCAGCCTGTTTGGCAATTGTTGCCGCTGTGAGCGGGTTGTCTCCAGTGATCATGACCGTGCGCAGTCCCATTTTGCGCAAACGGTCAAAGCGCTCTTTCATCGCCGGCTTTAGAATATCCTCAAGAACCACCACACCGACTATCTTGGGGCCATCTGCGACTACCAGTGGAGTGGCTCCCCGCGAAGCGACGCCGTCCACCAATGGCGAGACCTCCGGTGGTACGCTGCCACCCTGCTCCCGGACGAACTCCATCACGGCATCTGCTGCTCCTTTTCGTATGCGCCGACCGTCGGAAAGATTAATGCCGCTCATACGGGTAGAAGCAGAAAACGTGATGAATTCTGCATTTTGCGGCACGCTGACTGGACTTCGACTTTGGGACTCGTAAATGCTGACAATGCTCTTACCTTCAGGCGTTTCGTCAGCAGCGGACGCCAGAGCAGCCAACTCCCCGACCTGGGCGGTAGAATAGCCCTCGACGGGCAGGAATTGCGTCGCGCGCCGGTTGCCCTCGGTAATCGTTCCAGTTTTGTCCAGGAGCACGATGTCGATGTCACCCGCAGTCTCCACGGCCTTGCCGCTCTTGGCAATGATGTTCGCCTGCAGAGCCCTATCCATGCCGGCAATTCCAATCGCCGCAAGCAACGCACCGATGGTGGTCGGAATTAAGCAAACGAGCAGAGCTACGAGCGTGGGAACGTCTGTGCCCAAGCTATGCAGAGGCTGTTGCAGTCCCAAATAGCCCGTCATGTACTGTTCGGCATTCCAGGCCATCGGCCAGAGTGGTACGACGACAATCAAGAAAATCACAGTGAAAGCTGTCAGTACCAGCGTGAGCGCGATCTCGTTGGGGGTTCGTTGGCGGATGGCTCCTTCGACCAGCGCAATCATGCGGTCCAAGAAGGATTCACCAGCCCCGGCCGTGATGCGAACCATGATTTCATCGGAAAGCACCTTCGTGCCTCCCGTTACGCCAGAACGATCGCCTCCCGCTTCGCGAATCACCGGAGCGGATTCACCTGTGATTGCAGATTCGTCGACCGAAGCAACCCCCTTAATGATTTCTCCGTCGCCCGGGATAACCTCTCCCGCTTTCACGACCACCGAATCGCCGAGCTTCAGCTCCGTGGAAGCGACTTCATCCACAGTGCCTGTGCCACTCAAGCGCCGAGCCACGGTTTCGAGTCGAGCCCGTCGCAGTGATTGGGCTTGAGCTTTGCCTCGCGCTTCGGCAAGGGCTGTCGCAAAGTTCGCAAAAAGAACCGTGAGCCAGAGCCATGCATCAAGTGCGACAAAATAAGTAACCGGAACCAGGCTGTCCGAATGACCTAATGCCGCCTGTATTACAAACAGTAAGGTTAGAAAGGCGCCGATCTCGACTACAAACATGACCGGGTTCTTCCACTGTATGTCTGGCCGCAGCATTGCAAATGCCTGTTTCAATGCCGGTCCAGTTGTCTCCGTTTCAAACAAGCCGTGCGGCTTCTGTCTCTTCTGCTTTCCAGCAGGGGAGGCCGGCTTTTCTGCTAATTCTGCAACCCTCGATACTTCCATGGCTCTTACTCCTTGTTAGAACTTGCCTGTGTTTCGACCCCTCGATAGCAAACTTCTACTCCTGCCGTCAGCCTCCAAACGGGAATGGCCCCAAGTGCTCTGCAAGCGGCCCCAGTGCGGCCGCCGGCAAAAAGAGCAATGCCCCGATGATGACGATGGTCCCCAATAGCAAGAACCCAAACGTCAGCGAATCGTCACGCAATGTTCCGGGACCGAAAGGAGAGGACTTCTTTGCGCCGAGCCCCGCCGCCAAGGCGATGGGAGCAAGGATCGGAAGGAACCGGCTGAACAGCATTACAAGTCCAGTGGCGATGTCCCATGGGATGGCTTCCGGCGCAGGGTTTGGATTGTCGTAAAAACCGTAGGTCACCCCGAGTCCATCGAAGGCCGAGCCGTTATTCGCTGAGGCCGATGAAAACTGGTACACCATCTGGGAAAATCCATGCGGGCCGGGATTGCTTGTGGCCTTCAGCCCCCAGTTCGTACCGGCAAAAAGTCCGGTGGGCATCAGAATCATGATCGGATGTACTAGCAGGGCGATCATCGCCAGCTTCATTTCGCGACCGCCGAGCTTCTTGCCAAGATACTCAGGCGTTCGTCCCACCATCATCCCGGCAATAAAGATCCCAATCACCAGGAAGAGCAGCAAGTTGATCATTCCCACGCCCTTGCCTCCGAAAATGCAGTTCAACCACATCCCTACCATAGGAGAGAGAGACGCCATCGGTGTCAGGCTGTCGGCTTCGGCGTTGACCGCTCCACAGGTGACGTCAACGGTCACGGTTGCGAACGTGGCGCCTGCGGATGTCCCGAAGCGCATTTCCTTGCCCTCAAGATTGCCGAGGTGCTGATCCACAGGCAGTCCGGCCACCGCTGGCAAATTGACCGGCAGCTTCCCACCGGGTGCACTTACGCTGGCGATCTTGTAGCTTCGGGCCATGGGGTGAGCGATGAGGCCAGGATTCGGCTTTATCGTGTCGTAGTAGATCGCCCAGGCAATCCCGCCAGCGAACATCACCAACATGACCGAAAAGATCACCAGCGAATGCCGAAATCTCCCCAGCATGCGGCCGTACATCAGCACGAGGCAGAAAGGGAAAATCATCATGCCGAAGGTGGTGAGGAAATTGGTCACCGCCGTGGGGTTCTCCAAGGGATGCGCGGAGTTCATTCCATAGAAGCCGCCCCCGTTGGTTCCCAGCATCTTCTGCGGCACGAAGGCTGCCAGTGGACCCACCACGATCGTCTGCTGTTTCGCTTGGCCGCTTTCCGTTGTCCCCATCGCCGCAGGTTCTAACGTCGAAACCTGATAAGAGCTGCGGTAGGTCATCGGCATGCCTTGTTGTACGAACACCAAGGAAAGGAGAAAAGCCACCGGCAGAAAGATGTAGACCACCACTCGCCACATATCGACGAAGAAGTTGCCGATCTTCTTTTCCCCGCGAAATAGCCGAATGATCGCTGTGAGGGCACACAACCCCACTGCCGCCGACAAGAAGAAATTCGGTATGCAAAAGAAAATCTGGCTGAAATTGGAAAGGTGCTGATCTCCCGAATAGTGTTGAAGGTTCGTATTGGTCATGAACGAGACCGCACTGTTGAAGATGGTTGTCGGCGACAAGAGTCCCTTGTGTTGCGGATTAAGCGGCATCCACGGTTGAATCGACAAAATGAGATAGCCATAGACGAACAGTGCCGTGTTAAAGACGAGCAAGGCGACGGTATACTGCTTCCAGTCTTGCTCCCCCGAGTCCAGTTGCTTCTCAACCCAGCAGAAAATTCGTGGCGCGTGGTGCTTTCCCTCCATGATCCCCGTCATGTACTTGCTCAATGGGAACGCAATGATAATCGTGAAAACGATTATGGAAAGCGGCAGGAACCACATATCCTTACCCTCCTCGCTGTCAGGTACAAAACTCGGTCAAAACCATTCCGGCCGTATCAGCGCCGTGAACAGATAAACGAACAAGAACAACGCAATAATCGCGGTGACATAGATCATGGCAGCTACCTCACTTCTTATATTTTTTCGCAGCCGTCCAGGAACAGGAAGCACAACCCCATTGCTATAATTCCTAGAAAGAACATTGCCGGCCACCAAAACGCGAGATTCATTTTGCATTCCTCCTTGCATCGGCCTTCTTCAAACCTAACTTTCTCGCTGGAACCACCAGTCTGAGAGACTCGATATGAAAAAGGTGTGAAAGCGGGGAGCCCTTTATCGATTCTTTTCTTTATGGTTCCCTTATGGGTTGTTTAGGTTTTTCCGGATGACCTTGGAAATGGGGGGCCGATTGCACTATCGCTGGCTCAAGGCCGCAGGCAGGAAAAAGACCTTGTTTTTGTAATACCTACCATGGGCTTTCGGCAGGCCTGCGTAAATCAGCACTCGAGGCCGGCGGTCGCTATAAAGACCGAGGCCTCGCCTTGTGCAACGAATTGACCTGAGGTATGATCCCTCGGCGTGTTCGAGGGATCATTCTTTGTGACAGTCTGGCCAATGCGGTGCTCGACATGGAGGGCGTGGCCGGCCCGAGGAGAGATCATGCGACGGTTTGTTCACAAGTTCACTGTAGTCCTGATCGCAGTGTTTACCTTGGCGAGTCTGTACGCCTGGAACGCCAAGGCGGACCAAGCCCTGGATCAGCCCCCGATTCCACCCAAGTTCCGCCTTCCCGCCCATGAGGTGGGGCCTGTCCGTTACCGCCTGGACCTGACCGTCGTCCCGGATCAGGACACTTTCGTCGGAGCGATTGAAATTGACCTCCAGCTCGCCAAGTCCACTTCGGTCCTGTGGCTAAACGGCGAAAGGCTCACCGTGAAGGATGCGAGCCTGACTGTCGGCCACGAAAAGCTGGCAGCCAAGGTCATCAGCGAGCCGAAAGACTACCTCGGCTTTGCCTTCGACCATCCCGTCGGGCCCGGCGCAGCGACGCTCCGCGTCGTTTACCAGGGGGAGATCGGTCGCAAGGATCAGCAGGGGATCTTTCAGATGAAAGATGGGGACCGCTGGTACGTCTACTCGCAGTTCGAGGCGATTTGGGCTCGACGGGCATTCCCCTGTTTCGACGAGCCAAGTTACAAGGTCCCCTGGCAGTTGACTCTGCGGGTCAAGAAGGACCAGGTGGCGCTATCGAATGCACCTATAGTGTCCGAGACCGACAGCGGCGATGGCATGAAAGTAGTGAAGTTCGCCGAGACCAAGCCTCTGCCGAGCTATCTGGTGGCCATTGCCGTCGGCGACTTGGAATTCGTCGACGCAGGCACCACCGGAAAGAAAAACACCCGCGTGCGCATCGTAGTCCCCCGCGGCCACGGCTCCGAAGCGAAATACTCCGCCGAGACTACTCTTGCCATAGTGAGCTTGCTGGAGAATTACTTCGGTATTCCCTATCCCTACGACAAGCTCGATGAAGTCGCTATTCCGCTTTACGGCGGGGCCATGGAGAATGCGGGTCTCGTGACCTATGGAAGCGGCATCATTCTCGCCAAACCCGAGCAAGACACTCCGTCGCGTCAGCGCGAATGGGTATGGGTGGCTGCCCACGAACTGGCTCATCAATGGTTCGGTGACCTCGTGACCACTGCCTGGTGGGACGATATCTGGCTCAACGAGGGCTTTGCCTCCTGGACGTCGAACAAAATCGTGAATGAGTACCACCCCGAATGGCACCATGACGTCTCGGCGCTGAACAGCTATCAGGGCGCGATGTATAGCGACAGCTTGGTGAGCGCGCGCAGGGTACGGCAGCCCATCGAGTCGAAGGATGACATTATCAACGCGTTTGACTCCATCACCTACGACAAAGGCTCCGCACTACTGAATATGTTCGAGTCCTATATGGGCCGGGAGAGATTCCAGGCAGGAATTCGCCGCTATCTCGCGAAGTACTCCTGGAAGAATGCCACCTCGGCGGAGTTTCTAGCGGCGCTCGCCGGCGACGACACCAGCGTCGCTCCGGCTTTCTCGACCTTCCTCGACCAGCCGGGTGTGCCGCTGGTTACAGCCGCGCTGGATTGCAGCGGCGGCGCGGCCACGCTGAAACTTTCCCAGCAGCGTTTCCTGCCCCTGGGTTCCGTGGGTTCAGCGGACCAAATCTGGGAAATTCCCCTCTGCGTTCGCTATCCGGCCGGGGAGCATGAGGCGCGACAGTGTGAACTGCTTTCGCACAAGTCGGCTCAGTTGCAGCTCACGCAGGGTGGCGGCTGCCCGGCTTGGGTCGAGGCCAACGCCGGGGCAGCAGGCTACTATTTCGGGTTATACGAGGGCAACCTGCTCAATGCCCTCCTCAAAGACGACGCGCAGGTGCTTACCCTTCCGGAGAAGGTCGCGCTCGTTGGCAACCTCTCTTCGCTCACCAGTAGTGGCAAGATTCCGCTGGGGAGGGCGTTGGCGTTGGCTCCCAGCCTCGCCCAGGACCCCGCCCGCCAAGTGGTCACCAAAACCATGGAAATCACCACAGGTCTCCAGGACAATTTGGTCTCGAAAGACCTGCTGCCCCGCTACCGGCAGTATCTGGTGGACGTCTATGGCGGACGAGCGCGCGACTTGGGTTGGAAGACGAAGGCGGGCGAGAGCGAAGATGCCCGCCTCCTCCGCCCTGCGCTTCTCAGCGTGCTTGCCAATCAGGCCGAGGACTCGGAGTTGATCGCCCAAGCCAAGAAACTGGCGCTGGCGTGGCTCGACGATCATAAGGCGGTCGACCCTGACATGCTCGGTGTTGTCCTTACCACCGCTGCCCGCCACGGAGACCGCGATCTGTTCGATCGCATGCGTGCTGCGGCCAAGCAGGAGAAGGAAGAGAATTTCCGCGGAACCCTGCTCTTCAGCCTCGGCTCGTTCCAGGATCCCGAAATCCTTAAGGTCGCTCTCCCCATCGTGCTGAGCGATGAATTCGACACCCGGGAATCGCTTGGCATCCTCTGGGGCCCCGCCCAGCGGCGCCAGACGCGCGACTTCGCCTATGATTTTGTGAAACAGAACTGGGATCGCCTGATTGCCAAGCTTCCCACCGATACAGGGTCTTTCCTGCCTTACGTGGCCGGAGGCTACTGCGACTCTCAGCATCGCCAGGACGTCCAGAGTTTCTTTAGCGGCCGGTCCACTAAGTACACGGGCGGGCCTCGCATCCTCACTCAAGTACTCGAGGGCATCGACCTGTGCGTCGCCTATAAGAACGTCCAGGAAGCGAGCGTCACTGAATTCCTCGAGACCTACAAACCCGCCCGGAGCGTGGGCGCGGGAAGCCCTTAAAAGTAGGCGGGCCAGGTAGAACCCTAGTCGAGAATTGGATCTCCCCTCTCCCCCGTCGGGGAGAGGGGACTGAATTAGGATTGAATCTGCCCTCTCCCCCTTGGGGGAGAGGGGATTGAATTAGAATTGAATCTCCCCTCTCCCCCTTGGGGGAGAGGGGACAGGGGGTGAGGGGGTTCAAGCGAATCGCTCTTGTAGACAATTAAGTGTGACACGACACTAGCTTGATACCGCCTGGAGGACGCCCTTTCACACCGGCATCCGGCCCCGCGCAGCGGGCCAGTTGACGGGCGGCCGACTTTTCAGGCTGAATCCCCAACAGCGCCGGAACTATTTGCGCGGCCGCCGCCCGAGGCCCGACTTGCTCCTCCCACAGGGTCGCGTCAAAGTCCTCGAAGGGCATGACGGTAGGAGTTGCCCCGAAGGGGCAAACGGTGAGTAGTCCCGCAGGCGCGGGATGAAACCCACGGAAAACGGGCGAAAAACGTAGATCGGCCCTGAAGGGGCCGGACTATGGGTCAACCCCGTTGGGGTTGGCGCAATTCTGATGGGCATTCTCTTTCCGCAGGTTGAAATCCGTCGGTTGACGGACTACTCAAGGTAGGCCCCTCCGGGGCCATTCCTGCCATCTCGACTTTGACCGAACCCTGTGCCCCTCCAAGACTTTCCTCGCAAAAGAGTTCTTCCGCTGTAATAATCAGGTGTAATAATCAGGGCAGTCTGTCGTCATTACGTGTGAAGGTAGTGATCAGGAGGCGACCTTGGCACCGGCGACAGTGGAGGAAGCGATTCCCGATCTCCTTGACGAACTGGAAGGTCTCTTTCAAGCGCACCATCGCTCGGTGTTCGGCGCCGCCTTCCGCATTACCGGCAACGCCGCTGACGCGGAGGACGTGCTGCAAACTGTTTTCCTGCGCCTGGTGGGGCGTGACCGGGCGGCTCCGCGGCTGAAGAATTCCGAAAGCTATCTTCGCCGGGCGGCGATCAACGCTGCGTTGGATGTGCTGCGGGCGCGCCGGGCCGAGGACAGCGTCCCGCTCGACGATTCCCAGCCCGATCCCGGCCAGCCTGAGCGTAGCGACCTGCGGGACTTCCTGAGGCGCTCGCTGGCCAAGCTGAGTCCGGAGGCGGCCGAGGTCTTCGCGCTGCGCTTTTTCGAGGGCCACAGCAACCGTGAGATCGCGCGCCTGCTTGGCATGTCGCAAGTCAGGGTCGCGGTCACCGTGCACCGCGCCCGCCGGCGGCTGCAAAAAGAGATCAATTCGTATCTTGGAGGCAGATCATGAAGAGCGAAACGAAGGGTGGCGAGCGTGGGTTGGATCGAATCATCGCCGAAGTCCGCAACCAGAGCGTTGATGAGCGGGTTATGGAGCAGGCTGCGCGTCGCGTGTGGGCGCAGGTGGCCCAACTCTCTCCATCGACGGCGGCCACGGCCCCTGCACATATCGACAAGATCCGGAGTTGCACCGATTTCCAGGCGCTCGTGCAGGCTTACCTTGCCAAGACTCTCTCCGAGTCGCCTGCCTTGCTGCTCGAAGACCATGTTCACGAGTGCGTCACTTGCCGGAGGGCACTCGACGCGGCGCGCTCCGGTGCGCGGCGAGAGTCGGCCCTGGCTTGGGAGCAACCGGCTGGGCCGCTTCGCCCCGGTTGGCGAGTGGCGTGGGCGATGGCCGCGGTGCTGGTGCTAGGAGTCGGCCTGGGCGTGGTGGGCGTTGGCCGTGTGATCCTCGGAAGCGGCACGCGGGCCATGGTCCAGACCGTGGAGGGCGCGCTCTACCACGTTTCCGATCGCGCGAGCGCCACGCTGGCTGCCGGCCGCCCCATCCTGGATAGCCAGGAAATCCGCACTGCCAATGGCTCATCGGCCGTGATTCGCCTTCGAGACGACTCCTCGATCGAAATGAGCCAGCGGACTGCTCTCTGGGTCTCTCGTGGCTGGCGCGGCACGACCATCCACCTCGTGCGCGGAAAGATCATTGTTCGGGCTGCCCAGCAGCGCCACGGGCGCCTCTATGTTGCCACGCGCGATTGCCTGATTTCGGTCAAGGGTACGATCTTCGCGGTGGACGAAGGCATGAAGGGCTCGCGGGTGTCAGTTATCCAGGGCGAGGTTGAGGTCGAGCAGGGCTCGAACGTGCAATGGCTGCATCCGGGCGATCAGATATCAACCCAGGCCAGCCTCACGCCGGTCTCCCTCACCGGTGACATCTCCTGGAGCCGGAGTTCCGGCGAATACCTGGCGCTGCTTGGCGAGTTCGCCGGGCTGCACAAGCAGTTGGAAGCAATCCCCGTCCCCGCTCCGCGTTACGACTCGACCCTGCTGAAGATGGTGCCGGGCGACACTATGCTCTACATCGCCATTCCCAACCTCGGTGCCACGCTGAGCCAGGCGGACCAGTTGCTTCAGGATCGCATCGGTCAGAGCGAGGTGCTCGAGCAGTGGTGGAACCAGCAGCAGGCCTCAGGCAAGGCTCAGAAACTGGCGGAGATGATCGATACAATCCACACCTTCAGCGAGTACCTGGGAGATGAGATCGTCATCGCCCTGCCGCAAGACCAGCATGCGCCGCTGATCCTGGCGGAGGTCAAGCGGCCGGGTTTCCGCGAATTCCTCCAGCAGCGAATCAGCGAGCTCAGCGCCGGAAGCGAGTCCAGGGCAACCTTGATCGACGATCCGTTTTCGGCTGCGCTTCCGCCCGCTGGCAAGGACCGGCGGTTGGTCTTCCTCAAGAACAACATTCTAGTGATGACTGGCGACACGAGCCAGTTGCAGCACGCCGCCACCCTCATCGAGCACTCTGCTTCCAGCAACTTTGTCTCAACTCCGTTCTACGCGGCAATCCAGAGGGCGTATCAGTCCGGCGCCGGCTGGCTACTTTGCGCCGACATGGAACAAATTCTCTCCCAATCCGTAAGTAAGAAAGAAAGCTCGGGGAAAGGTCTGGATTTCCTGAAGGACCCGAAGACCGGCCTCGCTGACATGAGATACCTGATCATGGAGAGCAAGGACGTGAGCGGAAAGACGGAGAACCGGGCCACACTCTCCTTCTCTCAGGACCGCCGGGGCATAGCGGCTTGGCTGGCGCCGCCCAGCCCGATGGGCACGCTGGACTTTGTATCGCCCGCCGCGAGTTTCGTGATCTCGTTCGTCGTCAAGAACCCGCGCGATATCGTGCAGGAGATGATCAGCTTCGCTCAGAATGACAAACCCAATTCCGGCGAGGACCTGGAGGAGTTCGAATCGAAGACCGGCGTGAACTTGTCGGATGACCTGGCCGGCGCGCTGGGCGGCGAGGCTACGTTTGCCCTGGACGGCCCGGTGCTGCCCACCCCGAGCTGGAAGCTGGCGCTGGAAGTGAACGATCCGGCGCGCTTGGAAGACACCATCGAGAAGCTGGTGGCGGGTATCGGAGAGCAAGCGGACAAGAAAGCCGCCCAGTTCAACCTGGCCAAGGAGGACACGGGCGGCCGGACCTATTACGCATTGCACAGAATCCTGCCTTCATCCCAACCAGGCGCCCTGAACGAGATCGATTACGTTTTTGCGGACGGCTATCTTGTCGCCGCACCCAACCGTAGCCTGCTCGTGAGTTCTCTTCAGAACCACGAAATTGGATATTCACTCGCTCGCTCCAGCGATTTTATGAGCCGCCTGCCGCGCGACGGGAACACCAACTACTCCGCCGTCGTTTATCAAAACCTGGGGGCGATGCTGGGGCCGGTGACAGACCTGTTGAAGTCGAGCACGGTGCTCACGCCGGCTCAGCGCCAGTCCGTTGACGCCTTGAGCCAGAACAGTGTTCCGAGCCTGATTTGTGCCTATGGCGAGCCGCAGCAGATTGTGGCCGCCGGGACGGGCAGCTTCTTCGGCCTGGTCTTCGATTCGCTGCTCGGCATTGGCCACGCCGGGCCGCTCCAGCTCTTGCCAATGATTGAGCAGGCAGCACAGAAGAAGTAGGCAGAAGGCAGAAGGCAGTCGGCAGTAGGCAGAAGGCAGAAGGCAGTCGGCAGAAGGCAGTCGGCAGAAGGCAGTAGGCAGGAAACAGGAGACAGCAGTCTTTCTCCTCGTGGAAGAAGAAGTTGGTGATTCAGTGCTGCTTACTGCGTTCTGCCTACTGCCTACTGCCTACTGCCTACTGCCTACTGCGTACTGGTCCCCCATGGCTCCCGTCATCGAACTCGAAGGACTGGGCGTTCGCTTCTGGCAGCGGAATATTCTCGAAGACCTGCGTTGCACTCTCTCGGGCCGGGCAATCGGATTGCTCGGCCCGAATGGCGCCGGCAAGTCAACCCTCATCAATACGCTTCTCGGATTCTACCCTGTGGCGGCGGGCACAGCTCGCGTCTTCGGCTACGACATTCGCACCCAAACCAAGCAGATTCGCAGTCTCACCGGATACATGCCCGAGACCGATTGCTTCATCGCCCACATGACGGCAGTGAGCTTCGTTCGCATGATGGCGGAACTCTCCGGTCTGCCTCCCGGCGCGGCCCTCGAGCGCGCTCACGAGGCGTTGTTCTACGTGGGCTTGGGCGAGGCGCGCTATCGCAAGCTGGGCACATACTCTCTGGGCATGAAGCAGCTTGCCAAGCTGGCTCAAGCCATCGTCCACGGGCCCAAGCTCATGATTCTGGATGAGCCGACCAACGGTCTCGATCCACCGGCGCGCCAGCGCATGATCCGCCTGATCCACGAAATGCGCGACAGCCGGGAGCTTCAAATCCTGCTTTGTTCGCACCTGCTGCGTGACGTGGAAGAGACCTGCGACGAGGTGTTGATCCTCAAGGCTGGCCGCCAGGTTCACTACGCGAATCTTGAAGAGGAGCGCCGGACCAACAAGCGCTTCCTGGAGCTGGAAACGGCGGGAGACGATGGTGGCTTTGCGGATGCGCTCGAGAACCTGGGCTGCCAGTGCGCCGTGACCTCCGGCAAGCGCATGAAGATGGTGTTGCCGTCGAGCTTCGTCATCCGCGACCTGTACCGGCTGGCGGAGGAGCGGAACGTCCAGATCCGGCGCATGAACTACCGCCGCGACAGCCTGGAGGACATTTTCTTGAAAGCCATGGAGAACCGCAATGGCCGTTCATAAGCGCAGCTACCGCGGCTACGCCGGGCAACTTACGCCCTTGTGGTCACGCTTCTCGATCGTCACGTGCTACGCTTTCAAGAACGTGTTCCAGTGGAAGCTCCTTACGGCGTTTTTCGTCATCTGCTTCTTCTTCCCCTTGATCTGCGCGGTGGGCATTTACGTGAACCATAGCACGCGCCTATTGGCGATGTTCGGCGCCCGCTCGCTTTTCAACGTGGACGCCGGCTTCTTCTTCCATTTCCTGCGCGTGCAGGGAGTGATGGCTTTCATCCTGACGGCGCTGGTAGGGCCGGGGCTCGTTTCTCCCGACCTCGCCAACAGCGCCTTGCCACTCTACTTCTGCCGGCCATTGTCACGCGCGGCTTACGTGCTGGGGAAGATGCTGGTCCTGGTTTCGTTGCTCTCCCTGCTCACCTGGGTTCCCGCTCTTTTGCTGTTCCTCATTCAATCCAGCCTCGCCGGAGGCAGTTGGATGTGGGCGAATCTCTGGCTGGCGGCCAGTATCTTCCTCGGCTCGGCGATTGAGATTCTGGTGTTCTCCGTGTTGGCGCTGGCGCTTTCGGCATGGATCAAGCGAAAGCTTGCGGCAGGAGCGGCGCTGCTGGCTGTCTTCTTCTTCGGGGCCGGCTTCGCTCAGGCCGCCGACGCCGTGCTGGGAACCAACAAGGGCGCCCTTCTCAACCTCGGCAGTCTTATCGCCACGGTGGAGGCGCACTTGTTCCGACAGCCTTGGCGAAGTCCAATCTCCGGCGCGAGCGCCTGGATGGTACTGCTTGCGGTCAGCGGCTTTTGTCTCTGGCTCCTGGCGCGCAAAGTTCGCGCCTTCGAGGTGGTGCGCGGATGAACGACGTCGCCCCGGACAAAAGCATTGTGTTCGAGGACGTCTCCAAGTTCTACGGAGAGGTGCTGGGGGTGAACCGCGTCAACCTCTCCATTCCGCCAGGAATCACCAGCCTGGTGGGCCCCAACGGTTCGGGCAAGACCACGTTGATGAACCTGATGACGGGGTTGGTGGAGCCTACACGCGGGCGCATCAGCGTGCTGGGACTCTCGCCCCGCCAGCCCGAACAGCTCTTTCGCCACCTCGGCTACTGTACGCAGTACGACTCGTTCCCCCGCGGCTTGACGGGATACCAGTTTGTTTATTCCTACCTGCGCCTGTCCGGCTGCGGCCATGCGAAGGCCAGGGAACTAGCCGTACAGGCGATCGAGCGCGTCCGTCTGGGTGAGGCCGCCGAGCGCCCGATCGCGAGCTATAGTAAGGGCATGCGCCAGCGCATCAAGCTGGCCCAGGCGATCTGCCACAACCCTGCCGTTCTGGTGCTGGACGAACCGCTCAACGGTCTTGACCCGCTCATCCGCGCCGAGACCATTGCCCTGTTCCGTGCCTTGGCCGAGCAGGGCCTGCACCTCATCATCTCCAGCCACGTGCTGCACGAAGTGGACGTGATTTCCGACCAGGTGGTGCTGCTCAGCAACGGCTACGTGGTGGCGGAGGGCGAGATTCGCGGCGTGCGCGATGAGATCCAGGAACACCCCGCGCAGATTCTCATCCGCTGCAACCAGCCGGGCGCCTTGGCCTCGCAGGTGTTCCTCGAGGACTACGTGGTGGAGGCGCGCCTTCTCCACGACGGCAGGGGCCTGCTGGTGAAAACCCGCGACGCCGACCGGTTCTACTTGCTCCTGAATCGGATTGCCCAGAACGGAATCGAGATCGAGTCCGTTGCCCCGGCCGACGATGACGTCCTCTCGGTCTACGAATACCTGATCGGCACGGAGGAGCCCCCAAAATGAGCTTTCGCAAACTTCCCTGGGCGCTCTGGCGTCGACAGATTGTGGCCGTGGTGCGGCTCGAAATCGGCACGGAGGAGCCTTCCAAATGAGCTTCCGCAAACTTCCTTGGGCCCTCTGGCGTCGTCAGATTGTGGCGGTGGTGCGGCTCGAATTGAAGAAGACCCTGTTTGCCCGGCGCGGGCTCTGGATTTACTTTCTGGCCTTCGCCCCTGTGCTGCTCTATGCCGCCCATTCATTTGTCCTGATCAAGGCTGGGGAGCGCGGCGACTTCGGCGAGGACACTCACGTTTTCGCCGCCGTCTTCCAGTTTTTTTACCTGCGGCTCGCCATATTCTTCGGATGCGTGGGCATTTTCATGAACCTGTTCCGGGGCGAGGTGCTCGACAAAAGCCTGCATTACTACTTCCTGGCGCCCATCCGCAGGGAGGTTTTGCTGGTGGGCAAGTACCTGTCGGGCCTGCTGGCAGCGGCCGTGATTTTCTGTTGCAGCACCCTGCTTCAGCTCGTCGCGCTTTACTGGTACTTCAACTCCAATGTGATTCAGGACTATCTCTCTCGCGGTAACGGTCTCGCGCACGTGGCTGCCTACCTAGGCGTCACGCTCTTGGCTTGCATTGGCTATGGCAGCATTTTTCTGGCAGCCGGGGTGGTTTTCCGCAATCCTCTGGTTCCGACTCTCGTCGTGCTGGTGTGGGAGACCATCAGCGGAGTGCTTCCGCCGCTCCTCCAGAAGTGCAGCGTGATTTTCTACCTCAAATCCCTGTGTCCGGTGAGCGTGCCTGCCAGCGTCGCCCTGGACAAGGGAAATCTCCTGACCTTAATCGCCGTGAACGTCAACCCCGCTTCGCCCGTAACGGGTATCCTTGGCCTTCTGACCTTGTCAGTCGCGGTGTTGGCGCTTTCCAGCCTGCGGCTGCGCCGCATGGAAATCGAATACGGCGCGGAGTAGCGTCCTCACTCAAGTACTCGAGAGCATCGACCTGTGCGTCGCCTATAAGAACGCCCAGGAGGCCAGCGTCGCTGAATTCCTCGAGACCTACAAGCCGGCCCAGAGCGTGGCAGCCGGAAGCCCTTAAAAGTAGGCGGGCAAGTAGAACCCTAGTCAAGAATTGAACCCGAAATCGTAAGTTGAAAACAAAGGAGTTAGCACAAGCCCCTGAGATTTAAGGGGTAACTCACGCAGTTTCAGCAAGTTACAATGCACAAATCCAACTTGCGCGAGGTTCGATTTTCACAAGGCAACTCATTGTTATGACATCACTTAGGTGATTTTGAGATTTTGAACTTTCGAATTCGGGTTGAATCTCCCCTCTCCCCCTTGGGGGAGAGGGGACAGGGGGTGAGGGGGTTCAAGCGAATCGCTCTTGTAGAGAATTAAGTGTGACATGACACCAGCGACATCCATCAGCCCCCACTGAGTAAAGTGGCATCCCAAGTCACCATACGGAATGTGTGCTGACCTGGCGGTTAGTTGTCCTCCTTGAGTTCGGGCGAAAGGAAGTGGACCCGGCCCGACCGATCGCCGGCAACGATCCTGCTATCGCTGGCACGTATTGCCGAGTCGGGTCTCGATCTGACCCCGCGCAACATTGGTGTGCGAGAGTGCGCAAACACCGCGAGTGCGATGTCGCCACTTCCTCGCGATCGGGTACCGTCTTTGCCAGGCAGGAAAGCTACGCTTACGAGACCGGGAACTGGTAGATACTGATGCTAATGGGAGCGACTGACAATGTCTTCGGCACTCCAGGCAGCGGCACACTCACAATGTCCACCTGAGGTTTCTGTCCGAGTACATTAGCGGCGTCCACAGTGGGGCCAGTCAGTTGCCACAATGTCGAGTTGCCGCCCAGTTGAACTCCCCGGACTGTAAGCTCCATCCGCTGGACGGACTCCGTGGGATTGACAACGGCTACGGTAAGGGACTTGTGATCGCCGGTGAACGCGGCAGCAACATCCAACGGATAGGTCGGGCTGCCAGCGTTCACGTGGGGCTGGTCGCCGCCGATGGGCCACTTTGGCGCGGCTTGGGGTGAGTTGCCTGTGACTTCGACGGGGATGGTGCCAAAGTGCTCCCGGTAGAGCTTCAAGGTCAGTCCATTAGTATTGTAGGTGGCATCGGTACCGCTGTAGTCGAGGGCGGATCCCCATCGTAAAGGCCGCCATCTTGATGAAATCTGTGTGCCTGAACATCTCCTGCAGGACCATCCCATAACTCAGGGCGAGCTTCAGATTGGTGTGTCGCGTTATATAGGCCCACTCGTCGATGGCAACAAAAATCTTCTGGTCCGTGATGGCCGGAAACCGCTTCTTATACTCCTCCCAGGCCTCCGCTTTCAGGCGCACCCGGTTTGACGGGCGGCGTATCCAGTCGACGAGCGATTCCTCCACGGGCACGTAAGCATCGTTGGTATCGTAGGTAGGATCGTAGATATCCTTGTGGGGAGTCATGTCGAATCGCTTTCCAGCCTGGCAGTACCAGTGTTCGCTCAGGGCGTCAAAGTACCCCCAGGAGTGAGCCAGAAGACCTCCTGTCCAATCAGCCGCGGTGCCGTATTCCGCCTGTACTTTTCCGGTGACCATGCGTGCGTTGCTGGTCACGGTCATTTCATCAGGCATGGCCCCTGAGGCAATGATCGTGATGGAGGGGTCAACCTTGCGCATAGCTTTGGCGAAGGCATTGTGCTTCAGCACGTAATACCGCAGGGCCGTATGGCCGATTTGCCAGAAGCCATACATTTCATTGCCTACGTTCCAGTACTTCACGCCATAGGGCTTCGCATGCCCATTGCGGGCGCGCAGAGCACCCATGGGGGTATCGACGGACCCATTCGAGTACTCGACGAGTTCCGCGGCGGAATGATCGTCTCCGAGCCCGGCGTTTACTGTAATGTACGGTTCGACTTTGAGCAGTTGGCAGAGGGTCATCAACTCATCAAACCCCACGTCGTTCGGCTGCACGGCATTCCAGGCATAGTCCCAGGTTGGCGGCCGTTTGTCGGGATCGCCGATCGCATCGCGCCAATCGTGGTCAGAAATGAAGTTTCCTCCCGGCAAGCGATACATGCCGGAATTGAGCTCGCGGAGGAGGCGAGTGGTATCCGGACGGAAGCCATGGATGTTATCCGCGGGCATAAGCGAAACTGCACCGACGTGAAAGGACCCCGAGCCTCGGCCCACGATCTCCAGCCTTCCTGCACGAGTATCTGCCCCGGAAGTGAACTCGAGCGGATACTTCATGTAGGTGGTTTGAAGATTTGTGATAGCGATGGTTTGATGCTCTCCGGCGCCGGGCCCCCAAATGAGGCTGATCTCGATCTTTGCCTCGGGCGTGCCCGCCAGCACGATCCTCCCGATGTATTCCTTCGACCTGAGCAAGGCGAGGCCGGCTTGTTGGATGCCATGAGGCGTTTGCCCTTCGAGGGCGATCCGTGGTGTGTGGTCGCCAACGTAGGGGTGATCCCGGTCCATGGCGATGAAGTCATCAGGCTCGAAGGGAACCCATCTGCGAGGCCTGGGCAGGAAGGGGAGGACGGGAGCGGCCCCCTTAGGCTCAGCCGAAGTTACCGGATAGTAGAACTTCCGGTCGTCGAGCATTTCACTCCAGAGCCCATGATTGATGAGGTTGCCCAGGTGCTCCATAAACATCCCATAGTCATATCTGGAGATGGGCTCGCTCAGCTTGCTTGCATCGATGCTGACCACTAGCGGCTCGGCTCTTCCGGACGCGCCCGGTTGCTGAGCAGGCACCGGCACACCCAGCGATAACACGGTCAACATCGTCAAGAGTGGATTCATGCGAAGTCTCATGAGAAGGCTCCCAACCCTTCTTCTGATTATGCCGACCCGCGGGTGCCGCATACATTGTCTTTGATGTATGCGCCCCACGGACACGCGCAACACCCGTGTCACCGCGTCCTGCCCATGGCCTGTCCTGGCTTCTTAACGGTCGCCGACATAAAAGGCGATGTCGGCGCCACCCGCGGGTTGCATAGGTCAGAATTATGAGGCCTCAAGGCGGATCCCCGGTCCCGCCTGGAAGGCGTCAATCATTAAACACCCGAGGCATGAGGTCGCGCAAGCAGACGCGCCAGAGCGTCCACCAGTGTCCGTAGCCCGGCGTGACTTGCCACTCATGCCGAATGCCTTTGGCGGCGAGCGTCTGTTCAAATGTCTGCTTAACAGCGAGGAGTCCGCGGGTGGCGCCCCGATGCATCGGGGCGCCCCACGGACACGCGCAACACCTGTGTCACGGCGTCCTATTCATGGCCCGTCCTGCCTTCTCGACGGTCCCGCAAGGCGGGATGTCGGCCCCACCCGCGAAAAGCTGCGGACCTACAAAACAGGTCCCCGCTACGCTTGATTCCGGGCTCATGCGTTGATGGATTGGCCCGCCTAACTTCGACGGCTGATTTCCAAACAGCCTGAGTCGCCGCGCTCATGCGGGCTTCGATTTCTGCCGAAGAATTGGATGAAAGCTCATCGACTGGAGTAGAATCAGACAAGTTGGGAGTAGGCGCAAAGATAGCGGACCGTTAGATGTAGAGGCGGCTTTACGCCGCCAGAGTCGCCAGAGCCGCCAGAGTCCAAACAAAAAATGGCGGGGTAAACCCGCCCCTGCGAGCGGTGGAGGTTGAAGGAAAATGCCAGTATTGCAATTCAAGGGTAAGACCGCCATCGAGAACTACCACCATACCGTTGCGCACCACACCCTCGAGTTTGACACAAAGTTATCGGTGCTGGAAAAGGGCGACAAGCCAAGTCTCGAGGGCAACCTGATCATCGAAGGGGACAACCTCCTGGCACTCAAAGCTCTGCTTCCGACGCACGCTGGAAAAATCAAGTGCATTTATATCGACCCGCCCTATAACACCGGAAACGAAGGCTGGGTATACAACGACAAACTCAATCAGCCGCAATTCAAGGAGTGGATCGATCAAACCGTGGGCAAAGAGGGAGAGGACGCCACGCGCCACGATAAATGGTGCTGCATGATGTATCCGCGCCTGCAACTCTTGAAGGAATTACTCCGCGACGACGGGGCCATTTTCATTTCTATTGACGATACCGAGGTTGCGCACCTCAGAATGGTGATGGATGAGGTGTTTGGGGAGGAGAATTTTGTGGCCACTATCATCTGGCACAAGATGGACAGCCCCAAAAATACAGCCATCCTCTTTAGCGAGGATCACGACTACATCGTCGTTTACGCCAAGAGCGTCGCCAACTGGTCGCCAAATTTGATTGAACGAAACGAGGAAATGAAGGCCCGCTACAAAAACCCGGACAACGACCCCCGTGGCCCGTGGCTTCTTAGCGACCTTGCCGCAAGGAACCCTTACTCACAGGGACTCTACGAAATCAAAACACCGTCTGGCAAAATCATTTCCGGCCCGCCAGCTGGCAGCTATTGGAGGGTGAGTCGAGATAAATTTGATGAGTTGGACCGAGACAAGCGAATTTGGTGGGGGAAGGGCGATGTCCGACCGGGCATCAAACGGTTCCTGTCGGAGGTCAAAGAGGGTGTAGTCCCTCAAACTATCTGGTCATGGCAAGATGTTGGGAGTACGAGAAACGCAAAGCAGGACCTTTCGCAACTCCTCGATAAACAATCGGGTGAGGACATCTTCACAACGCCGAAGCCGGTTGAACTGCTATGCCGCATTGCGCACATATCCGCAGACAACGATTCAATCATTCTCGACTCGTTCGCTGGCAGCGGAACGACGGCACACGCGGTTTTGGAATTGAACAAGAAAGATGGCGGGAACCGCCAGTTCATTCTCGTCCAGCAGCCTTTCGACACGAAAGAAAACGAGAAAGAAAAACTCAACATCTGCCAAAGGATCACAGCAGAGCGGATAAGACGCGTCTTGAACGGTTATACCTACACCGACCAGAAAGGGGAGAAAAACAATGTTAAAGGTCTCGGCGGCTCATTCACCTACGCTCGCCTGGGTGCCCCTCTCTTCGGCGAGTATCGAGATATGGGCGAAAAGCTTCCGCCCTACGAGGAACTGGCCAAATACATCTTTTATACAGAAACCAGCCATGAGTTTGACCGCAAGGGAATGAATGAAAAGACCGGCAAGATTGGTGAGCACGCGGGGACCAGCTACTACCTCCTCTACACTCCGGAGGGAAATCACGACCGGCCAATGGATTTGCGGTGGCTCGCGGCGCTCGACAAGACGGAGAAAAATCGTCAGCTCGTAGTTTATTGCGAAAAGATTTGGGTTCACCGGGACGATCTGGCCAAGTTCGAGGCGGAAAGCGGACGCAAGGTGAGGCCGATGCTCGTGCCGTTCAACCTGAAATGACGATGGCGTTGTAGCGGCGGCTTTACGCCGCCACGTTGGGAGACAAATGGCGGGGTAAACCCGCCGTCACGGTAACGGCGGCTTTATGCCGCCACGCACGGGAGAAGAATGGCGGGATAAACCCGCCCCTACGCCGCCATCGTACGGGAAATGGAAAAATGCCCATGTTTCGGCGCAAACGGAATCGCCTGCCACGAGACGCCTACATTGGGCAAAACTGGTATTTCATAACGCTTAACGCAGAGGATGGCCAGCCGGTTGTCGGCGAGGGGCCTGTGGTAAGTGTTCTTCTGGATACACTGCGCGCTGCGTGCGTGAAACATGCGTTCGATATTTATGCATATTGCTTCATGCCCGATCATGTCCATATTGAACCCGTGGGCCTTGCATCGAAATCTGATTTGATCGAATTCATGCGGACTTGGAAGGGAACGAGCACCGTTCCTCTGCGCCGGTTAGGTCTCAATGATCCCTTCCAGAAAGGTTTCTACGATCATATCCTCCGACCAGATGACAACCCGGACGCCGTAGCCTGGTATATTTTCAACAATCCGGTAAGAAGAGGTTTGGTGAAGGATCCGCGTGATTGGCCTTACAGCGGGTCGTGGATGTTCGATTGGAAGAAGGCAGTCGCCCCGCCGGAGGAATTCGTGCCGCCATGGTTGGGAGATAATTGGCGGGGTAAACCCGCCGATATAAGAACAGGATGATGTAGAGGCGGCTTTACGCCGCCACGTTCGCGTGAAAAGTGGCGGGATAAACCCGCCGCTACAACAAAGTGCCGCGATAACCATGCAACTCAAAGATTACCAGAAACGCGTCGTCCGTGAAGTTAAGGCCTTCCTTGAGGCATTGGCAACGCAGCAGGCCTCGGCCAACAAACACGCCTCCGAAGACGCGTGGGACGTTGCCAAGACCCGATTCGACCTGCCCGGCCAGTACAGGCCGCGCAAGAACGGCCTGGGCAAGGATCTCCCGACCTTCTGCATTAAAGTGCCCACGGGCGGCGGAAAGACTCTGCTCGCCACCCAAATTCTCGGCTCGATTTATGAAACCATCTTGAAGGAGCGCAGCGGATCGGGCCTTGTCCTGTGGGTGGTCCCCAGCGATCAGATTTACAAAGACACAATCAAGGCACTTCGGGACCGGAAGAATTTCCATCGCGAATCACTGGAATTTGCCGTATCTCGCCGCATTGAGGTCTGGGAAAAGCATGAGATCGCCCGCCTGACGCCGGGCCAACTGCGAAGCAATTTGAATATCCTGGTTTTGAAACTCGCCAGCACCAATCGCGAGACGCGAGAACAGCTTAAATTTTTTCGCGACAGCGGGGGGAACATCGTGCAGCACTTCCCCGCCGAGAATGAGTCCGAAAAAAACAAGGCACTCAAAGCGCGCATCCCCAACCTGGATATGTTGGCCGAGGATGAGAAAAGGGATCAGTACCTGATCAAAACCTCGCTCGGCAACTTGGTCCGGCTCTGTGAGCCCGCGGTGATCCTGGACGAAGGGCACAAGGCAACTAGCAAATTGGCGCGCGAGACCATCGAGGGTTTTAACGCTTCTATCGTAGTTGAGCTATCCGCCACCCCGCAAAAAGAGGCAAACATTTTAGTAAGGGTTTCCGGTCGGGAACTGCTTAGCGAGCAGATGATCAAGCTCCCTATCAACGTTGCGAATTCGAACCAAAAGTCTTGGCAAGACTGCCTCACACAGGCGCGGGACCGCCAATCTGAACTCGCCAAGCTGGCGGCGAAATACTACGGGGGAGGTGGACGCCTCATTCGGCCGATCGTGCTGGTACAAGTAGAGCGCACCGGCAAGGACCAGCTCGATGCGGGGTTGGTCCACAGTGAGCAGGTGAAGAAACATCTGATCGAAAGGCTGGATGTTCCTAAATCTGCAATTGCCATCAAGACTTCAGAGAAGGATGACATCGAGGGCATCGACCTGCTTGCCGAGGACTGCCCGGTGGAATGGATCATTACCAAAGCGGCTCTACAGGAGGGATGGGATTGCCCCTTCGCTTACATTCTGGTGTCGCTGAACAATACGGGACGGCAGCAAAGCATGACCCAGCTCGTGGGAAGAGTCCTGCGGCAACCTTACGCGGAGAAAACACGGTTTGATGAACTGAATGAAAGTTACGTGTTCTGCTTACGGCGTCGAGCGGCAGAGATTACCGGAGAAGTGAAGAAGGCGCTGGAGCAAGAGGGGTATGAAGGTGATCTGATGAGCGTTGTGGACCGCAGCGACACTGAGGGCCACCCCACCCCTGAGCGTGAGTCCGCGATGCGCAAAGAATTTCGCGCCTATTATCGGGAGTTCGACGGAAAAGTTTATCTCCCCCGCTTCTGCGTGAAACGAGACGATGACTATGAGGCCCTGGACTACTTTCGCCACCTGATTAGCGAGATTGACGTGGCTAAGTTTGACTATGCTGACGCAGATTGGAATCTGTCCCAAGAACTTGCCGGCGCCAAAGATTCCTTTTATCGAATCACGCTCGATCAGGACGTCATCGAGCCGGTTGAGCAACGCCAAGCTGCATCGCTCGAAACCGATGACCAGGTGAAAAGCTGGTTGGTCGCCAGCTTGTCGTTTGACTACTACAGCTACAAGCAATTGCGCCAAATCGTTGAGAGGGCTACACAAGAGTTGGCGAAACGCATGCCCGAGATTGTGGGGCAATTGGGGATGGTGAAGTTCCCGATTCGGGAAAAAATTACTGGGCTGATCGAGCGCCAGACAGATGAGCAGACACGCGTGGTATTTGAAGGACTTTTCAACAAGAAAAATCTTTGCTTTTTCCTCGAATGCCGTGAAGCGCGGTTTGAGATTCCTCCCAGGGTCAATATTCGCGCAACGCGATGGTTAGCACGCGACGATAACGAACCCCTGCAGCGCTCTTTGTTTGACCGCGTGCCCGATGAACTGAACCAATACGAAAGGTCTGTGGCTCTATACCTCGATAACCACCCTGAGGTACTCTGGTGGTACCGAAACCTGGTCGGCCCCGAGTGCTTCTCCATTCAAGGATACCGGCGGAATAAGATCTATCCGGATTTCGTTGTTCAACGTGGCAGGGGCAAAAAGCCGGTGGCTTCCGTGCTTGTCATCGAAAGCAAGGGCAAACAACTCAGGGGAAGCGAGGACACCAACTACAAAAGAAACGTAGCGGAATATTTTGGGAAGGTTGGGCACAAGGTGCCGTGGCAAAGGCTCGCCAAAGATTTTGCAGATCAGACGTTTCGCATACAAGTGCTGGACGAGGGAGAATACAAGGACAGGGATTGGAAGGCTGATTTGAGAGTATTGTTGACGGAGCCCGTGTCGTGAGCAAGCGTAGCGCAGACCTCCGTCTTTGAGGTCCGCGGTTCTTCCTCAGATTCGCGCTTTCGAATCCAAGGGCAAATTGGCAATCGCGGGCTGGCGCAGAGCACAGCTCTGCGGCCCCCCAAACAAGACTGATATCAGGCGAGCCGATCACTCTCAAAAAACTTGGCGCGGCGATAGGCGCTGCTGGTAAGGGGTTGGAGCGTCCGCGCGCAAAATGCTGTTTGTGGGTGGGCATGACCAGCGCTAATATAGCACGCTAAAGTGCAGAGCTGCGCTCTGCGCCAGCCGGCGCGAGGGTTGGCTTCATCGCTTCTATGATAGCCGCGTCCTGGGGGCGTGATCAAGTTAACCCGGGGGGACGGGTAGTGGTGTCATTTGGAATATCATCCCTTACGAAGCCGGTCATTCCCGCGAAAGCGGGAATCCAGTCCGGGGAAACGCGTTTCCGAAGGTTTGCAGAGTGGATTCCCGCTTTCGCGGGAATGACTGCGGCCTGGAACGCGCGTGTCTCGCAAATGACACCACTACCCGGGGACGCGGTCGAGAAAATCATTTCCAGTGTACCAGAAGGCTGCTGAACAATTCGCGGTCATCGCCATTCTGCTCCCGCCCTGGGGGGCTGTCCCTCGCCAAAATTGCATCGCACGCGGTTTAAAAAACTTAGGAGCGAGCTCTAAACATTATTAAGAGCCACTCAGTGTAACGGACGTTTTTCGCGGACCGGAATTATTGCGGAGCACACGCATCGTTGTCCCGAAGCGGCATTCTGGGAGGTCGGCTGGACAGCCCACCCGCATCACCCGAAAGCGTAACGGCCTACCTGATGGAGCGTGCCCCACGCTTGAGGTCACGGTTCGGGACGTCGTGGAGGCTGGAACGGCGTATTGGCAACGAGAAACGAGCTTTGCGCCAAGTCGGGCAAGTCAGCCGATTCCTGACGGGAAGCCGACTTTTCATTCCCAATCCGCTTCCGGCGATATCGATCACCTGAAAACCGCTGGTGGGGTGGGGATTTTTCACAAGGAATCGGCGGCGGTGCCATCGGTAAACACACGCCGTTACACAGGACCTACATTGGACAGTGGGGGCTATCCTGGAGCTTGACTTGCACTTCGACTTCGCCAGAGGCATCACGGACCCGAGAAAATTGGCTCGGTTCCACCCTGACCTGTTTTTGTCGGTTTCGGTTAAATTCCTCACATATTCAATTCACTGCTGGACCTCGTTGGGCGCAGGGTTTGTATCGACCTCCGGAGCGGGCGCTTTCGCAGCAGCGCTGGCTCCGGGCCTCGTCAAGAGGAACAGGGCACGCCCGCTGATTTCCTCATCGAATTCGACGCCGCCTCTCTCAAATGTCAGCCTGACCCCTTCCACCTGGTGTTCGGGAGGCACTTTGCCGAGGGCGCAGTTCACTTGCAGCGTCGCGTTTTTCGCAAACCCCAACACCGGAATCAGTCGGATGCGCAGCACGGCCCGACCGCCTGTGGGCATGGAGCAGGAGAACATTGGCAAACGCTTGGGGCCGAACTGCGGCGGGCCTAATGCCCGGCCTTCGCGCGTGAGCGCTCCCGGCGCGACACCGTAGGAATCAAAGCTGACGAGTTCGCTCGCGATCCAGACACCCGTCGCCAGCACCACGCCATCCGTGGACTTGTGGGTGAAAGTTCCGGCTGCGGTGACCGACTTGTTTTGCGGAGCGAGCGTGCCTGCGCCGCTCAATTCATAGGTCGAGTCGTCGGCCGACTTCGCCACCGCGGGACAGGCGGAAGAATCATTGGCCTGGCAAAGGAAGCCGGAGCCGATGAAGAAGAGGTAATCACCGTTGTTCCTCTGGGCCCTCGCGGGAATAGCAAAGAGGAATGTGGCCAACGTCATCCCTGCTGTCCAGGCGATCACACTATACAGAGATTCCCGCTGGCTTGACATAAGCACCTCCCCCAACTCGCGCTCGCAACTCCCGGCGCGTTTTGAAACTCCGCCGGCTGCGCGTCGGGAACCCGCGCAGGCACGCGGAGCTTCAGCGTGAGCAAGAAGAACCGCTGCGTGCTACCTAAACTACCGCGGACCGGCGAGCAGCAGGAACCCGTGCAACACATAGTTACTATCGAAGTACGCCCCCGTGATCTCCCCCGCTGCATTGATCGCCAGGGGGACGGTGCCCTCGTAGCTGCTCGTGGCCGTGCCTGCGTCCGGAGCGTCAAACTTGGTGATGCGGCCATCCGGGATGCGCACGAAGCCGTGTTGAACATCGTTCGCATCGATGTATTGGCCCGTGACCGCTCCCGCATCATTGATGGCCTCGGCAAAAGTACCCTGGTACTGGCTCCCGTCCGTGCCTGCGCCCGGAACGTCGAACTCGGTAATCCTGCCGTCCGGGGCGCGCACGAAGCCGTGAGTCACATTGTCCGAGGATACAGATTGTCCCGTCACTGCCCCCTCTGTGTTGATGCTCACGGAATAAGTACCCTGGCCCTGGCTCCCGTCTGTGCCTGCGTTCGGAACGTCGAACTCAGTGATCTTGCCGTCCGGGGAGCGCACGAAGCCATGAGCCACACCGTCGGCGGTAAAGTAGTATCCATTGATCGCCCCGGCTGGGTTGATGCACTCGGCTAGACAGACAAACGTGGACACGCTCCCAGAGGGGTCAAAGTTGGCAAACTTGCCATGCGGAGTGCGCACGAAGCCGTGACGGACAGAGTACGCGTCCCAGTAGTTTCCCGCGATCACCCCGGCTGGGTTGATGTTCCACGCGAACGTACCCAGGTAAGCGGCTGTGCCTGCGTCCGGATCGTCGAAGGACGTGAACTTGCCGTCGGGAGCGCGCAGGAAGCCGTGGCCCAGATTGGTCTCATCAAGGTAGGATCCCGCGATCGCCCCCTCGGGGTTAATGGACATGGCATAGGTGCCCTGGCCACCGTAAGTCCCGGCAGGGGTCGACTTAAAGTAGAGGCCCGGTGCAGTGCCCGCGCCTGGAGCATCGAACGTGATGAGTCTACCTTGCGGGGTTCGCAGGAAGCCGTGCATCACGTTGTTCATGTCTGCGTAGAGCCCCGCAACCGCCCCCCACGGGTTGATGTTCTCAGCTTGAGTGCCCAAGCCCGAGCCCTGGGCGTTGCCCGCGCCCCGGGCGTCAAATTCGATGATTCTGGGCCTCTGAGCCAACGCGGAGATGCCCGCCCCTAACATACAGACGGCCAACCAAAGCACCGTAAACCATCGTTCAGCTTGGAAAAATGAGGCAGAATTGAACTGAAGCGTTTTTCTTGTTTCCATACTCTATTCCTCCCTGCCGCGCTCAGCCGGCGCAGAGAGCGGCAATTGTAGGTTTGGCTGCGGCTCCGCCGCGCTGTGTCATTCCGAGCGCAGCGAGGAATCTCGCTCTGCCCGGCTTGCCATCACCAGGCTTCTCGCCTTCTTTCGTCAGGACGCTCGCCTCGTCCTCACAGGTAAAGGCGGGAAATGAGGGCGAAAATCAGAACGTCCCAGAAGATTTTTCTTGGAAAACGAAGGCCCGCCGGCTGTGCTATAATTCGCCCTACATCCGAATCACTTGTGCCGGAGGCGTGGTGCTCATGGCGCGGCCCAAAACGCACGAGGTAACAACGCTCCTCCAAGCCTGGGGCCGAGGCGAGGACGCGGCCCTGGACGAGATCATTCCTATCGTTTACCGGGAACTGAGAAGGATCGCCCACCGCTATATGGCAGGCGAGCGCCCGGACCACACCCTGCAAACCACCGCCCTGGTCAACGAGGCTTATCTGAAGCTGGTAGATTCACGCCGGGTCAACTGGAGGAATCGGGCCCACTTCTTTGCCATTTCGGCGCAGTTGATGCGGCGAATTCTGGTTGATTATGCCCGAGCCCGGGGCTACCGGAAGCGGGGCGCCGGGGCGCAAGACATTACTCTGCATGAAGGATTGGTGGGCGGTAACGAGCGAGGGCGAAACGTGTTGGAGTTAGACGATGCGCTGAAAGCGTTAGCCGAGCTGGACCCGCGCAAGAGCCAGGTGGTGGAACTGCGCTTCTTCGGGGGACTGAGCCTAGAAGAAACCGCCGAGGTCCTGAAAGTTTGCCCTGACACCGTCCTGCGCGACTGGCGGATGGCGAAGGCTTGGCTGGGACGGGAGTTGGGTGCGGAGAAAGGCGGTAGCGTCTCAGTTTGAATTCATAGCGGCGAGTATACCTCGCCACATGGCAGCGTAAAGCCGCCTCTGCTTCAAACTGAGACAGTACCAGAAAGGCCATGCAGCCTGAACGCTGGCGGAAAATCGAGGAAATCTATCAGGCGGCCCTGGACTGCGAGGAGAGCCGGCGGGCGGCATTTCTGGCCGAAGCGTGCGCGGGGGATGGTGCATTGCGCGCGGAAGTAGAATCTTTGCTGGCGCACAAGGACAGCGCGAGTTTCATCGATTCCCCGGTCATGGAAGTGGCGGCGCAGGCGCGGGGGCAGGGCGATTCGCAAGGGGGCGCGGCAAAGGAGAGTGAAAGCGAGCGGGGTCGAATGGGCAGCACGGTTTCCCACTACCGCATCCTGGAGAAGCTGGGCGGCGGTGGGATGGGAGTGGTTTATAAGGCCCAGGACAACAAGCTCAAGCGCACCGTCGCGTTGAAATTCCTGCCTGAAGAAGTTTCCAAGGACCGGCAAGCCCTGGAAAGGTTCCAGCGTGAAGCACAGGCTGCTTCCGCGCTCAACCATCCGAATATTTGCACTATTTACGATATTGACGAGCACGAAGGCCAGCCGTTCATCGTCATGGAGTGCCTGGAGGGCCAGACGCTCAAGCATCGCATCGGCTTAGGGGCGCTTCGCGAACCGCCCCTACAGTTGGACACGCTGCTGGAGTTAGGGATCCAGATTGCCGATGCGCTGGACGCGGCGCATGCGAAGGGCATCATTCATCGTGACATCAAGCCCGCGAACGTTTTCGTGACAAGCCGCGGGCAGGCAAAGATCCTGGATTTCGGGCTGGCGAAGCTGGCACCGGCACGAGGGTACGCAACCGCGAAGCTTGGAGTTTCAAGCTCATCGAGCGACGGAATAGCCGAAGAGTCGCTGACGAGTACAGGCGCGGTACTGGGGACGGTCGACTATATGTCGCCCGAGCAGGTGCGGGCCGAGGAGGTGGACCAGCGCACCGACCTTTTCAGCTTCGGGGTGGTGCTCTACGAGATGGCCACGGGGCGGAGGCCGTTTGCAGGCGACTCGCTGGGCACCATCTTCGAGGCCATCCTGAATCGTGACCCGATGCCTGCGCTGCGGGTCAATCCCGCGATGCCGGCGGAGCTCGAAGGGATCATTAACAAGGCGCTGGAGAAGGACCGGCATTTGCGCTATCAGAGCGCTGCCGAACTGAGAACGGACTTGAAGCGCCTGAAGCGGGACACGGATTCCGGGCGAACTTCGAAATCGAGAGTGGTGACAGCCACCCAGGTTCCTGTTCCAGGCAGGAAACTCTGGAGGGTCCTTGTCCCTGCTGCATTGATCCTGGCCGCTTCCGCCCTCGGAGGGATGCTGTACGTCCGCTCGCACCAGACCGCACAAGGTTCAGCGGTGCACTTCGCCGTGCAACCCCCGCCGGAAACGCCGCTGGACGACAGTGTTCCAGGCTTGGCGGTTTCCCCCGACGGGCTGCATATCGTCTCAATAGTAAAAACGCCGACAGGGGCTTACGGTCTGTATCTTTACAGCCTGGAGCAGTCTGCCGGCAAATTGACCCCGGCGCCCAGCATAGGCACGGTGTCGTTCTTCTCGCCGGATGGACAATGGCTGGCCTTCGTGGCTGCGAAGAAGGTCCAGAAAATGGCGTTATCGGGAGACCAGTTGCTGGATGTTTGCTCGCTCCCCGAGGTCGGGCTCGGCGGTACATGGGCGCGCGATGGCAACATCTATTTTGGAATTATCGGCCGCGGCATCAGCCGTGTTCCGGCGAGCGGCGGTGTGCCGGAGCAGGTCACGAAGCTTGAACCTGGGGAACAACAGCACGACTGGCCACAACTGCTGCCCAACGGCGACGACTTGCTGTTCACCGCCAGAAGGCGGACTCTTGGCGATGCGATTGTTGTTCAGTCGCTCGAGACCGGGAAACGCCGGATCGTGCTCGAGAATGCTTCACGAGGCACCTGGATCCCAACCGGACATCTGCTGTTTTTCCGCGCCAATGCACTCTGGGCCGTCCCCTTCGATCCCGAGCGAACGCTCACCACCGGTCCCGAGTTCATCCTTCCCTACCATGTTTTCACCGACGACAGCTCGTTTTGGTTCAATCCCGAATTTGTGGTCTCCGCGAGTGGTACCCTCGTCTACGCTCCGGCTCGGGATAACAAGTACTCGGTGGTAATGGTTGACAGGGCAGGCGCAGTGCGACCCTTGCCACTTCCAGCAGGCGACTACTGGGACCCACGGCTTTCGCCGGATAGCCGTTTCCTCGCGGTTTCAGTTAAACTAGGCCCAGAAAATTCGCTGTGGCTATATGACCTCGCGCGCGAATCGCCAACCCGCCTTAGCGCGGCACAGGTCAACCGTATGGCGCCAACATGGGATGATATGGCGCCAACCTGGAGTCCGGATGGCAGACTACTGGTGTTCACGCGAGGCCATTTAGTAACTGGGACCACCCTGATGTGGATGCCGACCGATGCGAGCGCCGAACCCCAGAAACTCTATGAGTTTCCCAAGGGGTTTGTTGGGGCGACATCATGGTCGCGCGACGCCAAACGATTGGCCCTCGTAGAGTATGAGTTGGCGGGTGACAAGCTCCAGGTGCGCATGCTGCCGCTGCTTTATACCCCTGCATCTGCGGTGCGCGCGCCTGTTTTGCAGGCCGCGGGTGAGCCAGTGACCCTCGCCGATGCGTCCGGGCAGGCGTGGCAGGCCATGTTGTCACCGGACGCGCGCTGGATTGCCTATACGTCCGACGAATCCGGTCGGAGCGAAGTCTACGTACGATCCGCCGAACCGGGGGGAGGACGATGGCAGGTTTCGTCCGAGGGCGGCCTCCAGCCTCACTGGTCTGTGGACGGCAAAGAGCTCTATTACCGCATCGGCGACAAGATGATGGTTTCGAGCGTGGTGACTCAACCGGCCTTTTCGTCCGGCAAGCCGCGCGTATTGTTCGAGGGCTCATTCATAATGGGCGGTGCGGTCAACGACTACGACCTCACGCCGGATGGCGGCGAATTCCTCATGCTGCGTGACGATTCTCCCCACCGAGGTCTTACTGAGTACAAGGTAGTTGTCAACTGGTTCCAAGAGCTGAAGAAACTTGAGGCCGCACGGATTGCACCCCGCTAGTGCGGGTCGGCAATCTGTTGTGTTTTCATCACACTGTTCTCAGTCGGCGGCGGGTGGCTTGGAGCAGCTATGGCGGACGAATGAGGGGCACTCGCAAGCTGTTCCAGACCGGCTTGCGGCGGGGCGCAAGAGCTATCCCTCTACGCACAATGAACGGCAGCAAAACGCAACTCTCGCGGAAGCCGTCCTGGATCTTCAGGGGGGCAATGCCAAAGATGCGCTGGCGCGGCTCGAAGGGTTACCTGCCCCTCCAGTTCCTTTCGACGCGTGGGTCAGCATCGTGCGGGCCCAGGCTTTGCTCCGCCTTGGCCAAGGCGAAGCTGCCGCGCTGGAGTTCAACAACATCCTTGCCCACTGGTACCTGGTGCTTTTTTCCGAAGATGCCAAAGATGCCGTTCTGCTCCCGCTCTCGTACCTTGGCCTCGGCCGCGCTCGCGCCCTTGCCGGGGATATAGTCGTAGCGCGGCAAGCCTACGAGCAGTTCTTCGACGTCTGGAAAGACGCCGACCCCGACATCCCCATCCTGAAGGAAGCGAAGGCAGAGTACGCTAACCGAACTTTCGCAGTTGAGGGGTCATTGAGGCAGTAAGTGTTGTGTTTTCAGCAAAGCGGTCTCGAAGGTCTACACTACATTTTCAACTCCAGTGTGGCCGCCGAGTCCTGTTCCGACGCCTTGATGCGCGGCGGTGGTTGTGGCGGCAGGA
>Ga0208821_1000227_pt1 | contig 47805 bp, 36 predicted proteins | sample June2015DPH_20_5_FD_184720 | JGI IMG/M metagenome (GOLD analysis project Ga0208821, IMG submission 184720) | Peatland microbial communities from SPRUCE experiment site at the Marcell Experimental Forest, Minnesota, USA - June2015DPH_20_40... | ecosystem: Environmental > Terrestrial > Soil >...
CCCTGCCCTTCGCTCCCGAAAGCTTCGATGTCATCTATAGCATTGGTGTGCTCCACCACACGCCCGATTGCGAAGCCGCCGTCAAAGCGCTGGATAAATATCTGAAGCCCGGCGGGCTCCTCGTCGTCTGGCTCTACAGCGGATACAACAAGTGGTACCGCTTCAGCGATTTCTGGCGCCGCTATACCCACAAGATGAAACCCGAGACCCTGCACGGCATTCTGAAAGTTGCGGTCCCGTTCTTCTACAACCTTCAACAGGGCTTGAAGTGCGTGCCCCTTGTAGGCCGTCCAGCCGCGGGCATCGTTCAACACGTGTTTCCGGTGAACCACCAGAAAGATCCGGAAGCCCGCATGCTCGACACCTTCGACTGGTATTCTCCGAAGTATCAGTCCAAGCACACCTACGAGCAGGTGTTCAAATGGTATGCAGCAATGGGCATGGAAGACATGCGCGTGGGCGAGATTTCCATCGCCGTCCGTGGCCGCAAACCGGTAAGAGAACACTAGAGCGGATTCAGCGTTGCTGTATCCCGCTCGTGTGGGGACGGGCGCCCTCGCCCGTCCATGCCGAGCGCAACTCGGCAGTTGCCGGCGGCTACAGCAACTATGGATTTGCTCTAGCCGGCTGTGGTAAGAAGATACTAGCTGGCTGGTTTCGTATCAGGGCATCGCCTTAGCGATGCCGTAAGTTCTCCGAAATCGGATGCCCCTTTAGGAGCTGGGCAAAGACCATGTGTGGAATCGCTGGCGTGGTGAGCGCAACTCGCGAGAGCAACATCACCGAAGCTCTCGTCCACCATATGTGCGAACAGATCGTGTACCGCGGCCCCGACGACGAGGGTCTCTACGTCGCCGACGGCGCTGGTCTCGGCATGCGCCGCCTCTCGATCATCGACCTCTCCGGAGGCCATCAGCCCGTCTTCAACGAAGATCGCAGCGCATGGGTCGTTTTCAACGGCGAGATTTACAACTTTCCCGAACTCCGCCCCGAGCTCGAAAGCCGCGGCCATCGCTTCTACACCCACACCGACACCGAAGTCATTATTCATCTCTACGAAGAAATGGGCGCCGGCTGCGTCCAGAAACTGCGCGGCATGTTCGGTCTCGCCATCTACGACAAGGTCAAGCGCAAGCTCATTCTGGCGCGCGACCGCCTGGGCAAAAAGCCCCTGCACTACGCGCTTCATAACGGCAATCTCTATTTCGCGTCGGAAATTAAATCGATTTTGGCCGTTGCCCCGGAACTGGCCGAGGTCAACGCGCAGGCGCTCCTGGAGTATCTCTACTTTGGCTATGTCGCCGATCCCATTACCGTATTCACCGGCATCCAAAAGCTGCCGCCCGGGCATCTGCTGGAATTCGAGAACGGCAAAATCGGTGTCCGCCAGTATTGGGACCTGCCGCCCTACGATACCTATTTCCCCAAATCCGAAGAAGAGTGCCTGGAAGAGTTGGACCGCCGGCTGTTCGAGGCCACGCGTATCCGCCTCATTTCCGATGTCCCGCTCGGCGCTTTCCTCAGCGGCGGAGTCGATTCCTCCACCGTCGTCGCCATGATGGCCCGCGCCAGTTCCGGCCCCGTCAAGACCTTCAGCATCGGCTTTACCAAGGACGATTTCAACGAAGCGCACTACGCCCGCATTGTCGCCCAAAAATTCGGCACCGATCATCACGAGATGATCCTTGAGCCCGACGTCGTCCAGACCGTCGAGCATCTGACCAGTTCGCTTGAAGAGCCCTTCGGCGATTCTTCCATGCTGCCCACCTATTACGTGTCGCAGATGGCCCGCAAACACGTGACCGTTACCCTTTCCGGCGACGGAGGCGACGAAATCTTTGCGGGCTACGGCCGCTACCGCATCCACTCCGACCGCCGCATCTTTGAGTACATTCCCGGCTGGGCACGCCGGTTCTACCGCAATCAGATTTTTCCGCTCACGCCCAGCACCATGCGCGGACGCAAATTCAGCTACAACGTCTCCTTGCCCTGGCAGGAGCGCTACGTCGATGAGCTTTCGTTCGTGCCCGCCTTTGAACGCGACCTGCCGCTGCTCTCCGATGGTTTCCGCGACGTCCTCGGCCGCAGCGAGGATCCCGGCAACGTTCTGCGCCGCTACTTTACTCACAGCCCCGCCAAAGACCCGGTCAGCCAGCTTCTCTACGTCGACACTAAAACCTACATGGTCGCCGACATCCTCACCAAAGTGGACCGCATGAGCATGCTCAATTCGCTCGAAGTCCGCGTGCCCATCCTCGATTACGAACTCGTCGAATGGGCCGCCGGTTTGTCGTCCGCGTGGAAGCTGCGCGGCCGCCAGCTCAAGTACATCCTGTTGAAGCTCGCCGAACGCGTCGGGGTGCCGCGGGAAGCTCTCTACCGCAAGAAGCAGGGGTTCGCGCTTCCGCTCGATCACTGGATGCGCCACGAACTGAAAGACATGCTGATGGTGCTGATCGAGCCCCGCACCCTGCAACGCGGCTATTTCGAATCCACTGGGCTGCGCAAGCTCATGGATGACCACATGCACCGCGGCCGCACCTTGAGCGACCACCTCTGGCGCTTGCTCATGTTCGAACTCTGGCATCGCAACTTCCTCGAAAAATACATCAAGCCCGCCGGGTTGTTCTCTCTTCCGGTGGTTGCCGACTCCCGGAGAAAAGTGCCGAGCGTTTCCGTGTTAGCGCCTGCCCCGGTGGGAGAATGACGGGGTGCGCGCCACGAATACTGCCAGCATAAACACAACCCGTCCCGGCGATCCGCCGATCAGCCTGTTTCTGATGATCAACACCTTCGAGACCGGCGGATCGGAGCGCCAGTTCACCGTGCTCGCCCAGAATCTCACCCCTCCACAATTCGAAACACATCTAGGCTGCATCAACCGCCGCGGCCCGCTTGCCGGCAGTTTCGGAGACGTTCCTCAATTTCGCCTCGGCGGCAGCCTGTTCGGATGGAAGTCGCTGCGCGCGCGCTTCGCCCTGGGCCGCCACTTGCGCAGCCGTCATGTTCAAGTCGCGCACGCCTTCGACTTCTACGCCAATCTCACGCTGATTCCCGCAGCCAAACTTGCCCGCGTGCCCGTCGTTATCGGCAGCCATCGCCAACTCGGAGACCTGATGACGCCCGCGCAGTTCCGCGCTCAGACCGCCGCTTTTCGCTGGTGCGACGCCGTGGTCTGCAATTCGCAGGCAGCCGCCGATCGCCTTGCCGCTGCAGGTGTGCCGAGCGAGAGACTCGCCGTCATTGGAAACGCCTTGCCCACTGCGGCATTTGAGCCCGCGCCCCCCGCATTGCCCCGCCGCCCCGGTACACTCCGGGTGGGCATGGTCGCCCGCATGAATCATCGTTACAAGAATCATTCCGGATTTCTGCGTATCGCCGTGCAGATCCACGAGCGCATGCCTGACGTGGAGTTCCTGCTCGCCGGCGACGGCCCGCTCCGTCCGGAACTTGAGCGGCAGGCTGCCGCGCTCGGCCTCGGTGGCCGCGCGATCTTCCTCGGCGATCGCCGCGACATTCCCGCGGTCCTCGCTTCCTTGGACGTGGCCGTCCTCACTTCCGACTCCGAGAGCTTGTCGAACGTTATCCTTGAAGCCATGGCCGCGCGATTGCCGGTAGTCGCCTACAACGTCGGAGGCAATGCCGAGTTGGTCGACGACCAGCGCGGCGCACTCGTCGCTGCAGGAAATGAAAACAGCTTCGCGGATGCAATTCACTGCCTTCTTTCCAGCGCCGATCTTCGCGAGCAACAAGGCAACAGCGCCCGCCAGTTTGTGGAAGAAAACTTCAGTCTCGATCGCGTGCTCCGCCGCTATGAAGATCTCTACACGACTCTTCTCGAAAAGAAAGGCCAGCGAAGGCCCACCGCATGAGCGCGGCGCCCAATCCTCGGACGAGCAAGGTGAAGGTCGTCATCGTTGCGCCCAGCCTGCGTTATGTTGGTGGACAATCCGCCCAGGCCGACTTGCTCCTGCGCCTCTGGCAGCACGATCCCGATATCGAGATTAGCTTCCTTGCCGTCGATCCGCCATTGCCCCGCGCCCTCGCCTGGGCGGAACGCATTCCCGGCCTGCGCACCATTCTGCGCGAGCCCATCTACTTCTGGCAGCTCTGGCGCAGCCTCAAAGACGTGGACGTTGCTCACATCTTTTCCGCGTCCTACTGGTCTTTCCTGCTCGCTCCCGCGCCTGCGTGGTTATTCGCAAAAATAAAGACGAAGACACGCGGCAGCAAGACGCTCATCAACTATCACAGCGGCGAAGCCCGCGACCACCTCGAACGCTTCCGCTCAGCCGCGTTCGTTCTTTCCCGCGCCGATAAAATTGTCGTTCCCTCGGGCTACCTGGTCGATGTCTTCCGCGAATTCGGATTGCCGGCCGTCGTTGTGCCCAATCTCGTCGACCCCTCGCAGTTCCGCTATCGCGAACGCGCTCCGCTGCGCCCGCGCCTGGTCTGCACCCGCGGCTTCTCCAAGTATTACAGCGTGGATGTGGTCGTAAAAGCGTTTGCGGAAGTGAAGAAGGAATACTCCGACGCGCAGCTCGATCTGGTCGGCGGCGGTCGGCTCGAAGGCGATGTCCGCAAGCTGGTTGCGGACATGAATCTCACCGGCGTCAACTTCACCGGTGTAGCCTCGCGCCAGCAGATCGGCAAGTATTACGACGAGGCGGACATCTTCATCAACGCCTCGTGGCTCGATAACATGCCGCTGTCGGTCATCGAAGCCTTTGCATCGGGCACTCCCGTTGTCACCACCTCGCCGGAGTGCATGCCTTATCTTGTCGAGCACGAGCGCACCGGATTGCTATCAACTGTGGGCGACGAAAAAGCCCTCGCCGCAAATGTCATCCGTTTATTGCGCGATCCCGCGCTCGCTGCTCGCCTCGCGCAGAACGCCCATGAGGAATCGCGAAAATACACATGGAAAGCCGCCCGCGAACAATGGGTGAGTACATATCGCGGCCTACTATGACGATGCACAAATAGAGATTGGTAGGTACGCTGCCCCGGGCCTTCGGGGACATGCAAACGCACCCGGAACTGATCTGCTCCTCTCTTCTCTCTTCCTGTTGACTCTTATGTCCCTTTATTTATGCGCGGTTGTATAGCACGGGCCGGATCGATCGACTTTCCGGGTTGGTCGTGATTATGGGGAAAAATTATGGAGGGAAAAAAGAGAAGATCCGCGGCGAGCCGCGGACCTCGATTGCCTGCAAGCTAAAAATCCGTCGACGGTGAACAGTTATTCGACGTTAGCCAGCGCTGCGTTGAGCCCAACAATATCGGCGCCGAGATCCTTGCCGTCGGTGCCCTTGTTCTTGTAAGGGCTGTTCGGCTGAAGCTCGTAGTTCCCGCCATTGCCGTTGTTGAAGTTGACGAACCCGACATCCTTGGCGGATTCCGGGAACATGTTGTTCGTTGGCCACTTCGACGGGGGGAACGCCGGCGGAGTCGCAACCAGGGCGTTGTTGCTGAATGTATAGGTGGTGAAACAGTTGGCAATGCTGGTCACCGGCACGTCGGCATGGGCGCAACTGCCGGAGCTGCCTATCGCGTCCCACACCGGGTATTGGCTGATGGTCACCAGGTTGTTGGTGAAGACCAATCCATACATTGGCGCATTTTGGGCCAGGTTCCCCATAGTCATCATGATGCCTGCGGGATCCGGGAAAGCGGTGATGTGATTGATGGTGACATTGTTGAGCGCGTTCTTGGGCCATGCGTTCATGATCTCGAATACGGTGCCGTGGCCCCCGTACTTTTTGCTGAGGGCGTCGATGACCACGTCATGAATGCTCCAGCGGGCGCCAGCCAGCGCCGGGTCTCCATGTGCGGTGTCCACTGCGGTTGCCATCACGATTCCACCCGCGGCATGCGAGATGCGTACATAGCGGATCGTGACATCGGTCACCTGACACAGCGGACAAACGAAGGAGCCGCTCTTGGTGTTTTGGTTTTTGGGGGTGAGCAGAATGGAATATCCGCTCTGGCTGAAACCGCCCCAGCTGTTCTCGAGCAGATTTGCCTCGAACAAAACGCGGATCGCGCTCTTGAGCTCAAAGTCGTTCTTGACGATGTAGGGGTGTCCCGAAGCGGCCGGCGTGTAGCCGGGTTCGCCCTCCCTCCAGAGCATGGGGCGGAAGAGATGATTGCGGCGGACTTCGATGTCGGTTGGGTTTATGGTGGAGGCGCCCCCGCCGAACATAATGTTTTCTCCGGACGACTCAAGGAAGTTGTTGTAAATTTTGAAGGTGGAGATGGGCTCGTCGCCCCGGCCACCACCGATGGCGGTGGCATCGGTGCATTTTCCGGTGCGCGCGACGCAATTCAAACCGCCGATGTAGGAGTTGATGATCGCAATCATGTGTGAGCCGGAGATGACTGCAAGGCCGTGGCCTACCTCGCTGCCATCGGCGGGGTGGATCCAATTGCGATCGAAAATGACGTGGTCTCCGTGATCGGCGGTCACGATACGGCCGATGTTGGCGTCGGGAGGCGTAGTCCACTCAATTCCAATGAAGCGGATGTGATCTCCGACGGACACGCCCTCAGGACGCCGCGCCACCAGAGTGGCGAGCAACTTGGCCGGTCCACCGGAAGGTTGGGCAAAGGGCGGACGCCCGGGAAGGCTGGCGACTCCGGCCCATGCGGGAGAGATGCGCGTGCCTTCGGGGGGGAGCTTGGAGTCGGGCGTGTCGGTTCGCACGGTGATGTAGTGCTGGTCGTCGCATTTCTTCGCGGGCAGCACGGTCACGTCGAAAGAGGCTCCGGCGGCCAGAAGCAGCGTGTCTCCGCACTTGGCGCCTTCGATGGCGGTGGCCAGATCGGACTTGGCGGCGACGCGAATCTGTTTTCCCGGCGACGGTGTTCCGTCGAGCGCAGTGTAGTAACAGGCCTTGGGAAGTTCGGCGGGGCCGTCCTTGGCGCCAAACTGCGCGACATTGCCCTTACCGCAATAGGCATTTTCACCGATGGGAGGTGCAGCCGCCAGTGCCGGCAGCGTGGACCAGGCGAAAAAAGCGGAGACCATGCAGAAAAAATGAAAAGCTCTCGACCGCGAGCTTTTCACCAAGGGGACCGAGCGAGAGGATCGCAAAGGAAGCGGAGGCATGTTTCAGTTTCTCCTTCATCTATCGCACTGTATCTATCGGACGCCCCGCGCATGCACCTGTAATCACCGCGGAGAGGGCTTACGTCCACAGTGTAGTAGGATGAGTGGATGATAGCACGGGCCGGATCGATCGACTTTCCGGGTGGGTCGTGATTATGGGGAAAATCGGCATAGGGGGAGTGGTCGCCCACTCGCCGCCGAGTCGGCCCGGGGAATTTCACCCCGAGCCGCTCACAGAACCGGACATGAACCTCTCGATTCATCCGGCTCGTGCCACCCCGGAAAGGCTGCCGCCCTGCGGCAAGACAATGAGTTCCTCCGGTTACCCGTTGACTCAATCTCGCCGGGGGTGACCTGCCCCCTTCGCTCCACGGGAATTACCCCGTTTCCTCGCTACTACGAAGCAGGGCGCCCCTGTCGGTGCTTTGGTACTTTCGGCCTCGTGGGTCGCCCACTTGTACCTTTTCCCTTAGCATCACCGCCCAGGTTCTCAAGTTCCGTACGAAAGCCCGGACTAGAGTCACGCCCCCTGTACGCCGGACATCGCACGGACAGTAAGTAGGTTGCTTCCATGCTCCTCCCGGCCCTGGCAGGCAGTTCCGGTTCTGATGTCGTCTAAGTGGTGTTTCGACGCGTCGTCGGAGGTTCATTTACATTCGTCTCTCTACTCCCTACATGACGTGTTCTAATGTTACGCCTTTTAACCGTGAACGTTCACCACCGCAGCTTTTGACTGAAGCAGCTCACGGCTGTTTGAAGCCTCCCCCTACAGGGTGACTCCGAAGGGCCCACCTTCATCTTTCGTACAGCATGACGCTTGCGCGTCTTCTTGACACAACCTGCCACACCACCGGACATGCGGGTCCGCATCCGGCGGTTCAGTTCGGTTGAGCTAAAGCACGTCCACCAACCGTGGGAGACCGAGCGCATCGAAGTAAGCAACGGGAAGGGCGGACGACAAAGCCGGGCTGTTGGCCACACGCCAGGGACCATGGGCACTGCCGGCGGTTTCAGCCACGAGGGCAACGCCGATGTTCCGTTGGCGCAGTTTCCGAAACCGCACCTTACCGCGTTTCCATTGCTTCCAGATCATGGATCGTAGCCTGCGCCGCATCCATGCCTCCAGCCGTCGCAACACCGAGGGCGTCTGGCTGAAGCCGAAGTAACTCTTCCACCCTCGTAAGTAGGTGGCCAGTTCCTTCGTCATCTGTTCCAGACTAATGCCCCGTGTCCGTCGCGTCAGTTCCCGCACTCTTTGCTTGCACCGGTCGAGAGCCTGAGGCGCGATGCGCCGTTTCGGTTCTTTCCCGCCGGTAAAGCTGAAGCCCAGAAACTTGCGCTCCTGCGGCCGGGCCACGGCGCTCTTGGACTCATTGACCTTGAGCTGCAGTCGTCACACGATGAAACCCGTGACACTCTGCATCACGCGTTTCCCCGCCCGCTCGCTGCCCACGTAGATATTGCAATCATCCGCGTAGCGCGCGAACCGGTGGTGGCGCTCCAGCTCTCGGTCGAGTTCATCGAGCACCAGGTTCGACAGCAGGGGAGACAGAGGTCCTCCTTGCGGAGTTCCTTCCTCCACCGGACTCACCGACCCGTTCTCCATCACGCCCGACTCCAGGAAAGCTCGTATTAGTTTGAGCATCCTCTTGTCGCTTATCCGCCGCGCGATCGCCGCCATCAGTTTGTCGTGATTGACTCGATCGAAAAACTTTTCCAGATCGAGATCCACCACCCAGCGGTTCCCCTCGGCAATATATTGCTGTGCCTTGGCCACCGCCTGATGCGCCGAGCGCTGCGGACGAAACCCGTGACTGTGTTCGGAAAACGTCGGGTCCCATCTGCGTTGCAGTACCTGCATCACCGCCTGCTGGATCATCCGATCCAGTACCGTCGGAATGCCCAACTTGCGCACCCCTCCGTCCGGCTTCTTGATCTCTACTCTTCTCACCGGTTGCGGTTGGTAGGTCCCGCTCAACAGCTGTTCCCGAATAACTGGCCAGTGCTGCTTCAGGAAGCCGGGTAACTCTTCGATTCGCATGCCGTCGATCCCCGGACTGCCCTTGTTGGCCTTGACTCGTCGTAAAGCCTGCTGGCAGTTTTCCCGCCCGCAGACCTCTTCCATTAGTTGCTCTTCTCTAGCCGGACTTTCGGTTTCGCATTCCGCCGTGAACGATTCGGCCCCTTCCCGCGGAGCCCTTGGAGCTTCACTCCTCCCCTCCCCGGTAAAGGCCAGCACCATCTGTAGCTGGTTTTTCTGCCGCTTGTCGTTCATCGAGTCCTGCGTCCTACTTGCCGCTCCTTACTGTTTGGGCCTTTGACCTTTCGGCCTACTATGCCCGCTGCTGACTCCCGCCGCATGATCAAGATGGATCACTCCCTCTTCAGTCACGATGCCGTGACCTGCGGCGGGTCTCCCGAAGTAAGTTCGACCGCCTTCCGCGCACAACCGCCGGATTTACCACCAATGCGCTTGATGGATATGGGCCTCGCGGTCATTAGCCCGCTCGCCCCGCACCGTAGGCCTCGTCATCCGGTTCTTGTTCATCGGCTCGCGCCTTTGATCCGCGCTTCTTTCAGACCCCGCCTCACGACGACGCCCTTGCGCTTTTCTAGCCCTTCACCTCCACCAGGTCGGACAGGGGACTTCCACCCCCAAGCTGTCGAACATGTTCGGCACACAAAAGAGAAGGTCCGCGGCGAGTCGCGGACCTCGATTGCCTGCAAGCTGAAAATCCGTCGAAGGTGAACAGTTACTCGACGTTAGCCAGCGCTGCGTTGAGCCCAACAATGTCGGCGCCGAGATCCTTGCCGTCGGTGCCCTTGTTCTTGTAAGGGCTGTTCGGCTGAAGCTCGTAGTTTGTGCCATTGCCGTTGTTGAAGTTCACGAAGCCCACCTCGTTGACCGTGCCCGGGAAGAAGTTCCCGTCTGGCCACTTACTGGCTGGGAAAGCTTTGGGCACGTCAACCAGGGCGTTGTTGCTGAATGTATAGGTGGTGAAACAGTTGGCAATGCTGGTCACCGGCACGTCGGCATGGGCGCAACTGTCGGAGCTGCCTACCGCGTCCCACACCGGGTATTGGCTGATGGTCACCAGGTTGTTGGTGAAGACCAATCCATACATTGGCGCATTTTGGGCCAGGTTCCCCATAGTCATCATGATGCCTGCGGGATCCGGGAAAGCAGTGATGTGATTGATGGTGACATTGTTGAGCGCGTTCTTGGGCCATGCGTTCATGATCTCGAATACGGTGCCGTGGCCCCCGTACTTTTTGCTGAGGGCGTCGATGACCACGTCATGAATGCTCCAGCGGGCGCCAGCCAGCGCCGGGTCTCCATGTGCGGTGTCCACTGCGGTTGCCATCACGATTCCACCCGCGGCATGCGAGATGTGTACATAGCGGATCGTGACATCGGTCACCTGACACAGCGGACAAACGAAGGAGCCGCTCTTGGTGTTTTGGTTTTTGGGGGTGAGCAGAATGGAATATCCGCTCTGGCTGAAACCGCCCCAGTTATTTTCCATGAGGTTGGCTTCGACTAGCACCCGGACCGCATTCTTGAGTTCAAAGTGGTTCTTGACGATGAAGGGATGGCCGTCCGGTCCGCCGATGAAGTTCGGGTTGCCCGGCATCCACTGCCACGGTTTCCAGAAGTGATTGTCCAGGATTTCGATATCGGTGGGAGTCAAGGTGGCCGCTCCGCCGCCGAACAGGATGGCCTCGCCCGAGGCTTCCAGGAAGTTGTCCTGGATCTTGAAGGGACCATCCTGGGTGTCGCTGACGCCCCCGGAGACGGCATGAGCGTCGGTGCAAACCCCGGAGATTGCGATGCAATGGAAATCGCTGAAGTAGGAATCGACGACCGCAACGTTGGTCATGCCGCTCAGGTTCACGCCGTCCCTAGTTTCATCCTGAGGATTTCCATGCAGCCATGAGCGATCGAACACAAGGTGATCCGCCGTGCCTTGGCCCACGATTAGCTGCGCGGACCCTTCGATTCCGGCGAGACGAGTAACTTCCAGACCGATGAAGCGGTAATAGTTGGCGCCGGCGGCGATCTGGAACGGACCGTTGCCACTAGTTTGCATCTGCACTTTCGCCATCACGTTCGTTGGATTGGCGCAGCTATACTGCGGGCGCCCCGGGAGAGACGCGACCCCGGCGTAGCAGGGCGTGGAGCGTTGCCCTTCTGCCGGCAGAGCGCTGTCCGGAGAACTGGTTCGGACGATGATCCAATGGTTGATGTCGCAGTTCTTGGCCGGCACAACGAACCTGCCGGTAAAGGTTGCGCCTGCCTGTAGTTCGATCACGTCGCCGCAGCGAGCGTTGTTCAAGGCCGATTGCAGATCGCCGCCAGCGTCGACGGTGATGACTGCTCCCGGCGCGGGCGTGTCGGACATCGCACTGGGAACGGTCACTCGCGGCAGTTCCGCGGGACCATCGAAATTGCCGCCGGTAACGACGGTCACGCTGAAATTGCCGGTCGCGGTCTTGTTGGTGGCATCCGTGACCGTGACCGTGAAGTCGAAGGTACCGGTTGCGGTAGGCATGCCGGCAAAATCCCCGTTTGCATTCATCGTGATTCCCGCCAGAGGATAGCCCGCGGAAATGCTCCAACTGTAAGGCGTGGCTCCGCCGGTCGCGGTGAAGACTTCGCTATAAGTGTCCCCCTGTTGGCCCTGAGGAAGACTCCCGGTTGTGATTTTCAGTGACTGGCTATTCTCCGGATCCACGGTGACTGCGGCGCTGGCTAACTTCGAAGAGTCAGCATTGCTGGTCGCGGTGACGACCACGTTGGTTTGCGAGTTTACTGCCGGCGCAGTGTAAAGACCGCTGGCATTGACCGAGCCTGCCGTCGCCGACCAGATCACGCCAGTATTGGAAGTTCCGCTGACAGTGGCGGTGAACTGCTGCTTCTGATTCGAAAGCAAAGTTGCGCTGGCCGGAGATACACTGACCTTGACATTCCCGCCGCTACTGCCACTACCGACGACAATGGCGAACGTCTGGCTCCCTTGATCGAGGCGCGGAAAGTTGGTCACAATAACCTCGAACGAAAAGTTGCCCGCCGTTGTAGGCTTCCCCGAGAACGTCCCCGTGGCTGGATTCAAACTGATGCCCGGGGGCAGGGCGCCAGTCTTCACCGAGAAATAGTACGGGGGGTTCCCGCCACTGACTGCGAGCACAGCGTTGTAAGACTCATTGACCGTGCCGGCGGGAAGATTTCCCGACAGATTCAGGGTGTTTGGGGCCCCGTTGCTCTGCGAGCCATTGGCTCGTGCCAGCGTGCCGCACGACGTGGTCAGCAGCGCGACCGCCAGCAGGAGTATCAGAACGCTCAGGCGCTGCGCGTGGGCAGGGGAGAATCTGGAATGACATTTTAAAAAGGTGCCTTCCGATTTAAACATTGCCATTGTCTCAAGCATTGCGAGCCCTCGACCTTACAAATTGGGGGACCAGTGGATTGTCCTCACGCTGAATTTATCGAGATGGAACAAGGCTTCCCAGATACCAGTGGTACGTATCTCGGACTCGTTAGTACATGCGGGTGCGGCATGTACAGATTCGCACGCCAGTGTCTGCTGGTGTTATTGTGCGAATAAGCGAAAACTGGCGCGGGACGGGCGGTGTGGCTTGGAAAATTAGTCTGAGGGCAGGGAAACTAAAGTAACCAACGGTTGGGTTACCGGCGGTGGTCCCCGAGTAAGACCGCGCGCAGACGATTGTAGGCGCGGTTTCCGAGCGCGCGCTGCGCGCTGCGGCGGACCTGATGTTGAAGGCGTTTCTTCCACAAGCCACGGCCCTGGCAGGTGGCGCTGAACTCTTCGATGGTGAGGTCGCGCAGCATGGCTACGCGGCCGAGTTCGTAGGGGCTGGTGCTGGAGGAGTTCGCATAAAACTGGCTGTTGGCAACGGTCGCGAATCCCGCCTGACGCGCCATCTGCAGCGTGCGCTGGTCGTAGCGTCCTCCCGGACACGAGAAATGTTCGATGGGGTGTCCGACCATTTGCTCGATCTGGAGCTTCGCATCCACGACTTCGCGCTTCAGTTCCGGCTCCGGCAGATCGGAGAGATAAGGGTGCGTCATCGAATGGCAGCCGATCTCGAACCCCTGCGCGTCGAGATCGCGCGCCTGGCTGGCATTGAGATAACCCGTCGTGCCCAGGAATCCGGCGGTGAGATAGAAGGTGGCGTTGAAGCCGAACTCGCGGAGTGCGGGCGCGGCCGCGATCAGGTCGGTCTCGCAGCCATCGTCAAAGGTGATGCAGACGCTCGGCTCGGCGGGATAGCGAAGAGCTTCGCCGACGGCCAGGCCGCGCCAGCCGGATTCTTTCATCCACGCCATCTGGCTGCGGAAAGTTTCGAGCGGCAGAATGTAGCGTAGATAGCCGGCAGCGGATTGGCAGAGCGGGCGTCCCGGCAGCTCGATCTCGTGATACATGAGAAAAACGCAGCGTCTTCCCGCCATTAAAAGATCCTTCGCAACTGGGCTTTCACCGATTCCGGAACACGGATGAGGTTCTTCAGCAAACTTAACGAAAATATTCTGGTTACTTATCTATCAGTATGTCCGAGTAACTCACCATCCATCGTGAGAGAGGAGTGTTCACCTTTGCCCACTGTTTGAAAGCGTAGAAATTCCTATATTCCAAACGCAGCGCTCGAACTGCCAACGCGCGCTGCGAATTACTTTCCGCGTGCGCGAGCGGATATCCTAGTTCCATAAGGTACTTCCCCACCAGCCTTTCAAACCACACCAGTTGATCTTCGGGAAACTTATTTTTCCAGCGGCCCACCGGAGAAAAGCGTCCCTCCTTCAATTCCTCTTTGAACGCGGTCAGCGGCCTCTTAACCGAGCCGACACTGGCCTGCTGAATGCGGGCGTAGTCCAGATCGTGTCCTAGAAACTCGCCAATCCTCTTTAGCGGCGGCTGCGGCTGTTCGACCAGATCTTCGTAGCGCACTTCCATGTACCTCGGGCCGAGCATCGCCCCGTGTTTGCGGCCCTTCCGCACGATCCACTCCCAGTAGATCCCGGCCGCTAGCAGGCTGCGTTTCCTGTCCCAAGGAAGCGGCCGACTCCAGTTGTGTTTGTCGAGAGAGAGCGCGATATCACGGGCGTCGCGAATAATGTGAATAAACTGCGCCTCGGGAAAATCACGGCCGATGCGCAGCATGTGAGGGATGTTGGTGGGCGTCGAATCGATCCAGCGGTCCACTCCCTGCTTCCGTGCCACTTCGTCCATGACGATGCGAAGGAATTCGCTGCCATTGTTGCACCCGGCCATCACCTTGGCTTCGAGGCCGGACGCATCGAGCCCGGAAACCTGGAACGCCTTGCTGCCCAGCCACTCCCGCATCATCTTCTTCTTGTTTCTTGGAACACTCAGGTCGCCGAAGATGGGCTCCAGCACATCGAACACGTTCATCTGCGTATGGAACTCGGCAAAGCCTCCCGCCGAAAGCAGTAGATGATACAGGAAGCTCGTTCCTGAACGAGGACAGCCAACGATAAAGACTGGAGGTTTCATGGGCCCAGAAGTCACCACTTCACACTAACACGGCAAGGGCTCACGTGGGGGGCCAGGTCGAGTTCAAAAAAGTCGGTGTGCCTTGTGTGCCTCCAACTAAGATGTCGCTTTTGGTTGCCAGCGGGAATTACTAAGCTGAAAATAGCGCGCAGTGTTGTCGACCCTGACGGAACAAGAGCGGGGATGTTCCACTTCTCGCGGTCATTTCGCAGGGTAGTGAACAGCCGAGATGCGGTATAACTAAGCGGTTTCGAAGCGTAAAAAGGACATCCGCGTTTTATGTTTAAGAAGCTTCTGGCTTTGCCGGAGAACTTGTTGCGTTTGCCGGAGGTTGCTGGCTGCTACCGCGAAACTGACGAATGGCTGACCGTCACATTGGCGTATCTCGGCTTGCGAAAGTTACATTTTCCCTATACTGTTCGGCTCCGCAGCGGCGAAGCACTTACCCTCGAAGAGCGCACCGACCTGGTGATTTTCTTGATGGTGTTTGTGCACCATCACTACCCGGTCGATGCTTCCGACCGCGTGATTGTCGATGTCGGTGCGAATATCGGCATATTTACGATTTATGCCGCGCGGCAAGCGCCAGGCGCGAGGATCATCGCGGTGGAACCCTTTCCTGACACGCTCAGCCGGTTGCAGAAATATTTGCAGGACAACCGCCTTGCCGACCGCGTAACCGTGCTCAATTGCGCCATCGCGGCAGAAACGGGACGGGGGGAGATGGATTCAGCAGAGGGGATTCCAAGCCAATATCGCAGGATCCATTCGGAGGACACTGCGACTTTGAACATTAGCCACAGAGGGGTTGCCGCACTAGAAAAAGCACCCGGAATCCCCGTGGAGAACAGGACGCTTACCGACGTGCTGGAACTGGCAACCGTTGATAAAGTCGATTTGATGAAAATGAATATTCACGGAAACGAATATGCCGTCCTTATGAAGACTCCGGCTGGCGTACTCCGGCGCTTCAAACGAATTGCAGTCCAGTATCATGAGTTACCAGCCGCTGCCAATATGGACAAAACCAACTGTTTTCCTATCTGGGCAAGAGCGGATTCCGATTGGTGAGCGATAGAGACACGCGCCGGGGGTCTGGCCTCGCTGTGCTGTCTGCCCATTCCGCCTTATAACGCGTCATCGCCCCGTATTCTTTGCACTATTCTTCGGTCGTACCGCGTTCGGCGGCGGAACGGTTGCCTTGCAACCATCCGAGAACTTTTTGTTTGCGCGCGAACATGTTGCGGGCCTCGTTGCGCAAAGCGCCTACGATCCGATAACGAGACTTAGTAAACCAGGGCACGCGATGCGGCGTGCATCCGTATTTTTCTTTGTACGTGCCTTCGCCGCCCCAGTCGAAGATCGCGGCGCCGCGCTTTTTCCAGTAGCGCATGGCATGCCAGTGGCAGGCTTCGTTGGGACGCAGGCTCTGATGCGAACGCAAGCTGGCGTTGCCCCAGAACTCGGCGATCTGGTTGAAGCCGGGATAGATTCCGGTGGCGATGCATTTTCCTTCCGGATCGCGCGCGCGAATCAGCAAAACATTACCGCCAGGTTCCACGTTGCGAACCAAGGAACGGACTCGCTCCACGGAATAGGTGGGGACCAGAGACTGTTTGGCGAAGACGTCCTTGAGTTGCTCGTAATATTCGTCGGCGAAGGCGAGGTCGTGAGCCTCTTCGATTTTTAGGCCGCTCTTTTCCGCTTTACGAATGCAGCGGCGGCAGGCGCTTTCCATGCCGTTGAACAATTCTTCTTCAGAGCGGGTGAGGTCGGTGCGGTAGGAAGCGTAGGATTCGGTTTTGAATCCCGCGGCTTCGCCGTCTTCGAAGGTGAAGTTCGGATCGGAGACTTCCAGATGCAGGCACTTGAGATCGTCCCAGGCAAACTTTTCCAGGGCTTCGAGCGCGGCTCCGCGCGGGACGCCGGGATTGAGATTGAAGCCGATATACGGAGTCGTCCAGCCGGGGAAAGAACTGCCCAGAACTTTCATGCCGAACTTTGAGAAGGTGAGCCCGGTAAAGTACCCGAGAACGTCGCTCGCTTCGCGCAGCTCGGCGAGCACGGGCTGGGCGTTCTGCGACTCGGCCACGAATTGCAGCCACTCGCGCGTCTGGAAGACAGTGCGATCCGCGAAACCGTCGAGGCGCTTCCAGTCGGCGGCTTCGATGTCCGTGGGATAAAACTTCATTCTTCTTCCAATCGCATCGTCAACGGCAAATGAGGATCAAGGAGAAACTTTCGTCCTGTAGAGACGCGGCTTGCCGCGTCTCCCGCCCCGTCTCTACACGAGACCCACGCCCACAGCATTCGTGCTCTCGTCATCGGCAGAACTGCGCACAGGATTCTCCGCAGCCAGAGCACGGGAACGCGCGTGCTCACATGCGAGCCCAGGATTTCGTCGCGAATCGAGCCGATCGGCAGGGAAACGACCCGGTGTGGACCCACGTGGCCTGCCAGCCAGTGCAGCAGGCTGGTGACGCCGGTCAGAATCACTGCGTGGGCCATGGAACGGACTGCGGTTTGGTTCTGGTTCCCGTCGAGCATAAGAATTCTCATGACGTGGCTGGAATGGAATCATCCGTGCGATTCCCAACCGTATTTTCTGCTGTTACTTTACGCAAAACTGCGGCAAATTGCGGCACGATGCGCGACCAATCAAACTGCGCGGCTAATTGTCTCGCGGCCTGTTCAAACTTCCGGCGTGTTTCAGCGTTGTGAAGAAGCATGATCACGGCATCCGAAAACGAAGAGGCGTCATCGGCCAGAAGAAGATCGCGCCCGCTCTCGACCTCAAGCCCTTCGGCTCCAATGGAGGTCGATACCAAGGCTTTGCCCATGGCCATGGCTTCGAAAATCTTGAGCCGGGTTCCGCCTCCAATCCTCAGCGGAACTACGACCACAGAGGCCTTTTCGAGATATTCCGCCACCGAAGGCACCGTGCCGGTCACCTCGATCGATTCGGAAGCCAAACGCCGGACTTTCGCGACTGGAGTCCGCCCCACAATCTGGAAAATCGCATCGGGAAACTCCGCGCGAATCCTGGGCCAGATCTGGGAGCAAAAATATTCGACTGCGTCGATGTTCGGTCCCCAATCCATCGATCCGGTAAACACCACACGCGGCGGTTGTGCCGACGATGCGGGCGCGACGGTGAACTTCTGCGTGTCCACTCCGGTCGGAACGACCGTAATCTCGCATGCCGGATTCATTTGCAGCATTTGCCGGCGATCGTGTTGAGAGACGGCGATGATGTGATGAAACCTTCCCATCGTGGCGCGCTCATAACGGGTCATTTTGGCCCACTCAATGGCGAACGACAATTTTTTGACTGGATTCGATTCCACAGCCGCCATGCGCTCCCAGAGAGAACTTTCCACGTTGTGTTGAAACAACACGCAGGGTATGGGCAAACGGGACGGAAAGATAGCGGCGGCGTCAAGGAAATCGCATACCGCTACGTCGAAGCGTCCGCTGGAAAGCCAGGCGGCGACGGTGGTCTGGACCGCGCGATGGGTGAACTTGGAGACGACATAGGGCGCCCGCCTCGGAAGCCGCCACAGATAGTCCAGTCCTCGCAGTATCGCGTTGGAGTCGGGAGCAGCCGTGTAGATCGTCTGCGATCCGGGGATTTCCTTGGTCAGCGCAGCCTCATAATCCGGATCGCGCCGGCCCCCGTAATACGAGAGCAGGGTGACTTCGTGGTCTTTATTCTTTGTGAGGAAACGGAGGAGATTATAGGAGCGGATTTTCCCACCGGTATCGACGGGGAGAAGTTTGCCGGCTTTGACCCAGAGCACTCTCACCTGGAGCTCCCCGGGGATTGCGGTGAAACGACCGTCTTTGCTTGTGGCGGGAGTTCTGGCGGATGATCTTCCCCGAGCACCGTGGCATCGATGTGGGCCGCAGTCAGAGGACGAAGTCTCTGAACCAGCGGATTCCCCTTCAGCCGGAGCTTGCCCTCGAAGTAGGTCCGGTACATCAAACGCGTGGCTCTCATTTCCATGTTCATACCGCGGTCGGTTCCGTCGGTTGCCGTGATGTAGCCCAACTCGGTCAAGGTCTTGCCCAGCATGCTTTCGAAGCGCAACAACTGCTCGGGCGAGAAGCCCTTTTTCCAGCGGCCGACCGGATTGAAGTTCTCCCGCGGCTCGCTCCGGAACGAAGTGTTGGGCTTGCTGACGGAGCCGTAACCTACTTCCCGAATTCGATCGTAGTCCAGTTCGTGATCGATGAAGCTGCCAATGGTCTTCAGCGTTTCCCGAGGAGCGGCAACCAGGTCTTCGAAGTGGACCTCCATGTAGTCCGGCCCCAGCCGCCGTCCATAGCGGCGGCCATACTCGACGATCCACTCCCAATAAATGCCCGCTCCCGTCAAGCTGATGCGGTCTTGCCAGGGGAAGGGACGAAGGCACCTCACATTACTAAGCGACACGGCAACATCGCGCCCGTCGCGGATGATGTGGACGACTAGGGCGTCGGGAATGAGGCGCTTGATCAAGGGCAAATGAAGAATGCCTTCGGGGGAATTTTCGGCCCAGCGTTGCATCCCTTGCGCGCGAGTAATCCCCTCCATCACGATGCGCAGGAAATCTCCCATGTCGCGGCACCGCTCCAAGACTTCATTCTCGACCGTGCCGGCATCGAGCCCCGAAGCCGGGAAGAGCTTGCTGCCAAGCCAGACCTGCAGCAGCTTTTGCCGGGCCTCGCGCCTGCCGAGATCGCCGAAATGCGGAGCCAACAGATTGAAGGCGTTGGATTCGGCCAGGTAAACGGCAAATCCGCCAGCCGACAGCAGCATGTTGTAGAGCAGGGTCGTGCCGGAGCGAGGACTTCCCAGGACGAAGACCGGCGCCGCACTTGTTGGGATGGAGTTGGTCTTGGTGTCCAAAATACGCTCCCCGCAAATTCCGCGACCGATCTACTGGCGATCGTCCGTTACCGGTCTGCTGGATGAAGGTGGTCGCTCAACCGGGCCAAGAGTTCGGCTTGCAGGTATGGGCCACATGCGATCAGGCCCGAAATCAACGGATTCTTCCGGTTGCACTTCAGATCGGTGTTCTCCAGGGTCTGCACGAAACCGCCTGCGCTCAGCACGAGGGCCGCTCCCGCGGCGACGTCCCATTCATGTTTAGGAACGAGCGTGAAAGTAATATCCGCGCGCCCAGTCGAAACCAGGCCCAGCTTGTACGCCACCGATCCCATCGGACGGGTAGTGAACTCGGCGGACTCGAACTGCTTCCACTCTCCGCGCTTCACCTCACTGCGGCTGGCCAGCACCAGCGCGCCCTGCAAATTCCGGCGCTGGCTGGGTTGCGTCGGCTTTCCATTATAGGTCACGCCGCTCTTGCGCGATCCGAGGATCAATTCGTCCGTGGCCGGATTGCAGATTCCGCCAGCCACCGGAATTCCATTTTCAACCATGGCGATCGAAACGCAGAACTCGGGGATGCCTTGCACGAATTCGCGAGTGCCGTCGAGCGGATCGACGACCCAGACGCGCTCTTTGTCGAGGCGAGTGAAGTCGTCCACGGTTTCTTCCGAGAGCCAGCCTTCGCCTGGGCGCAGGAGGGTCTTGCGGAGAATGTCGTCGACGGCGCGGTCGGCCTCGGTGACCGGATCGTGTCCAACTTTGTATTCGGTTTCAATAGCGCCGGGAGTGAAGCGGTTGATCACGGCCCGAGCCGCTTCGAGGGCGGCGTGAATGCGTTCGAGAGTTTCTTGGGATGAATGCGAGGTCATCGCGCTCCGTGATAAGTTCCCAGTTCTCAGTTGAGCAGAACCAAATTAAGAAACTGAGAACTGCCTTTCGAGAACTGCCTCTAACTGTTGCCGTTGGCGCCGACGAAGCCCTCGCGCTCGAGGTGCAAAATGATGGTCTGCGCCGCTTCCTCGGGGCTCAGCTCGGCGGTGTCAATCACGACTTCGGCATCGGTTGGCGCCTCATACGGATCCGAGATGCCGGTGAATTCCTTGACGATGCCGGCGCGAGCCTTGGCGTACAGGCCTTTGCGGTCGCGCTGTTCGCACACTTCGATCGAAGTCGCTGCGTGCACCAGGATAAATCCGCCGAACGGTTCAATCATCGCCCGCACCGCCTTGCGCGTCGCGTCATAGGGCGCGATGGGAGCGCAAATGGCGATGCCGCCGTTTTTGGTGATCTCGGAGGCAACATAGCCGATGCGGCGAATGTTGATGTCGCGATGTTCCTTGGAAAATCCGAGTTCGCTCGACAGATGCTTGCGCACCAGATCGCCATCGAGCAGCGTGACCGGACGTCCGCCCATCTCGAGGAACTTGGTAACCAGCGCGTTGGCGATGGTCGATTTGCCCGATCCCGAAAGCCCGGTGAAGAAAATGGTGACGCCTTGCTTGTGGCGTGGCGGATAGCTGCGGCGCAATTCCTGCACCACTTCGGGATACGTGAACCACGCCGGAATGTCGCGGCCTTCGCTGAGGCGCTGACGCAATTCCGTGCCGGAGATGTCGAGCACCTTGGCGCCCGGCGGCACTTCATCGGATGGGACGTAACGATCTTCGTTTTGCAGATAGACCATCATCTGGAAGGGAACCATTTTGACGCCCATTTCCTTCTCGTGCTTTTGGAACAATTCCTGGGCGTCGTAGGGGCCGTAGAACGGCTTGCCGTCAACGTCTTTTCCCGGGCCGGCATGATCGCGGCCGACGATGAAGTGGGTGCATCCATGGTTTTTCCGTATCAGGCCGTGCCAGATCGCTTCGCGCGGTCCGCCCAATCGCATGGCCAGCGGCAGCATCGACAGCTTGACCGTGCCATGCGGGTACTTGGAGAGGAGCAACTGGTAGCAGCGGGTGCGGACGAAATAATCGACGTCGCCCGGCTTGGTCATACCGACCGAGGGATGAATCAGCAGGTTCGCCTCAACTTGCTTGGCGGCGCGCATGGTCAGCTCGACGTGCGCGCGATGCATGGGATTGCGCGTCTGGAAGGCCACGACGCTGGTCCAGCCCAGGCGCGCGAATTCGGCGCGCAGGTCGGCAGGCGTCAGGCGCAGCGAGCGGAAATCGTAGTGGGACGTGGGCTGGAGCGCTTCAATCTTTCCGCCGACGTACCAGGGATTCGACTTGTTGATGGCGTAGTCGGCGCCGGGATGCGCGGCGCTGGTGGAACCAAAAACCGACTGGACTTCGGCTTTGCGGTCGGGCTGCCACACATCTTCCACGTGGAGCACGGCGAGCATCACGCCTTCGGGATCGCGCAGCGCGATCTTGCTCGAGCCCGGCGTCAGTTTCCTGGCGAATTCCTCGGTGACGTCGAGCGTGATCGGCATGGGCCACAGGGTGCCGTTCCCGAGGCGCATGTTGTGGCAGACGCTCTCGTAATCGGCGTGGTTCATGAACCCGCGCAACGGCGAGAAGCCGCCGCTCATCAGTAGTTCCAGGTCGCAGAGCTGGCGTGGGGTAAGGTCCCACGAAGGCCAATCTTTGGAGTGCGCCTTCAACTCCGCGGCGCGCGCGGCCGGCACTTGGAGCTGTACAAGTTCTCCCCCGTGTGGGGCGATAAGGTGACTCGTCGTTGCGTTCAAAGCAGTGTTCCTCCCGGATGTGTACTCTAAATCTGTGCCTGGCTCAGAAATGGCGAAGGACGAATCTTCCGCTCTTCGTTCCATTAGCCCGCTGAGGCCACGGGCCGCCGCTCGTCAGGCGTCATGATCACTTCTATAACTTCCATGGGACATCAATATTACAGGATCAAGCCAGCAATTCCGCTTCCGTGCCGCTCCATCGTCCGCTCTATCCTGCTGAAACAAAATATGCTAGCGAAACATTTCCAACGCCGGGTTGCCTCGCTTGTCGGGTGTGCAGAAGTTTGCACTGTTCCACCCCGGAAAAGATCGACTCTAGCCTATCCCCGCCTACACTTCTTCTTCCGAATAGCCCGCCGCAATCGGTGGCAGCTCCAAACCTTCCGTGGTCGCACCCTCGCCGATGAGTTTCAGGTCCCCCACATGGAAGAGCCGGCTGCTCCTGTAAGCCCACAACAGACCGGCTCCGTACACGGCGCTGCCGGCGAGGCACTGGACGAAGAGATGCCTCAAACTATGAGCGGGCCTCCAGCGCTGCAGCAGAAGTAGCGTTGCCACCAGCGGGGTCGCCAGCAGCAGCGGCAGCACATAGGCCTCCCGCAGAAGCGTCCTCACCGGCACCCCGAGCTGTTTACGCATATGCCGTGGCAGAAACCAGAGCGCTGTCAGTAGCATCGGGATCGCCGTTCCCATGGCGTCGCCTTCGATGCCGTAGGGGCGTACAAGGACGATGCTGAGAATGAGGTTTGCGATCCCCTCCATGAACACCACCTTGGCAAAATCCCGCTGCTTTCCCATCCCCATCAGGATGCGTGCCGAGGCCCCCTGCGTGAAGAACAGCGCAATCGGGACCGCAATAATTACCATTACGGGATAGCTCGCCGCCACATACTTGGCTCCCATCCATACTTCGATGACCGACTTGCCCAGGATCAATAAGCCGGCAGACATGGGGAACATGATGAGGGCGCAGGCGCGATTTCCCGCCACATAGATCTTGCGCACCCGATCCATGTTGCCGACGGCTTCCGACTGGCTCGACATGGGGACAAAAATCTGCACCAGGGTTGAGATCAACTCCTGAGTGTAGTCCACGGGCCGCACCCCGATGGTGAAGAGGGTCACGGCCGCAGCCGACATCATGCTGCCCACTACGAGTTGATCGGTGCGGAAGCGCAGTTGCGCCGCAATGATCACAATCGTCGTGGTGGCGCTGTAGTGCGCCATCTGCTTGAAGGATTCGCGGTCCACGTACTTGAGCCCGATGGGCAGGCGCAGCAGGCGGAACACGATGACACCCCGCAGGATCGAAGTCAGAATCGGCATTGTCACCGTGATCGCCGCCACCGTCAGCAACCCGTACCCGTGGTGCAGGACGTACACGATGAGCGTGGCCCGCAGCAGCGTGGACAGAATGCCGGTCCAGCTAGTGAAATAGAAACGCTGCAGGCCGTCGAGGATTCCCCCGAAGACGCCCAGCGGAAAGCCCAACGCCACCGATCCTCCGGCCATCAGCATCAACCAGCGCGCCTGGGTCTGCATGGCGGGAGGAACCTTGAAGAGGCGATCGACGGACGCCGTCAGCGCGACGGTCACAACCATCGCCAGCAACCCAATCGCAGTGTAGGTGAACAGGCTGGTGTTGACGAACTTGGCCAGATCCTCGGTTTCGTTCTTCGCTGTGTGCTTGGAGACGTAGCGCACAATCGAGGAACGAATTCCTAGATCGAACATGCCGTAATAGCCGGTAATGGAGAAAATCAGGATCCAGATGCCGAACGCGACATCTCCCAGCCGGTGCAGAATGAACGGCGAGAGCAAGATTCCGACCGCGATGTTGATGGCCAGCGCCGACCAGCTCGACCCGACGTTTTTCAGAATTTGAGTTTTTTCAAATTTCCGCATAGTGATTGGCGTCCGGCTGTGGTTGGCGCTCCGTTTCGTTGGACGATGTTGTCCCGGGAATCAAACTCGTCGTGCCGTCTCGGCCTCCCGCGGCGCCACCGCTTCCGGACCCGCGGAAGACGGGGAGAAAACGATATTCGCAACTGCCGGTTACGGTTGGAAGATCGTGAAAACCACGCCCATCCCGTGTGGCTCCGTCATGATTGGCGAAAATCGCTGGCGTTTCCGGGTACCTGAGGTTGGCCAGCAGAAACCGGTTCCAGGTATTGCCCCACTCGGGAATGGAAACCAGAAGAACGTCATCCTCAAGAATGAGCAGGCTGCGGGCCGGCCGGTGCAGCCCCAGCCCATGTTGTATTTCCGCGATCGAATGATTCATCATTTTCGAGTGCCTGTCTTGTTCACCTCTGGAGAACTAGTTCCCGACGGACTATCCTCTTGCAGTTCCGGCATCGCGCCCGCTGCCTACGGCCAATTCATAGCCCATCTCCCGCATCAGTCCGCCCCAAGCCGATTCAATTTCCGCTACGCTGGCCTCGGGCAATTCCGCCTTCCAGCCACCCGCCTTGGCGGAGCGGATAAAGGGCTTGTCTTTTCGGGTCTCTCGCGTCGACGACCACAAGTGGGCCTGCTTCTTTTCCAGTTCCCGCATCCGTTCCGCCGAACTGTGCTCGATGGCGAAGGCGAGCCGTTCCCGGTCCGCCGGAACTCCCAGAAAACTTGCGATTTTTCCCATCTCCTCCATCGCCCGCGACTGTAGATCTTCATACTTCACCAGCAGAAAACGGGCATCGCCGCGGCGAGTATAAATCCAGGTGGCCGCGTTTTCGCCCCACGTCCCGTGGGGATGGTTCAGTTCGCCGCGCACAAACCGCGAAACAAACTGCGGCAGCGGGTAATCCTCGGCAATCGCCCGCCGTTTGACGTCGAAATGGTATTCCGACAGCACCACGTCCCGCGGATCGCGAACGATATAGATCACTTTCTGAAATCGGGGATCGAAGTACTGATGGCTCTTGAGGAAACGCGGCCGCGCCGCCCGCTCCAGGTCCCGCTTCGTCACGGCTTCCGGGTCGGGCAGCAAATCGTTGATGTTCGAGAAATCGGGGTTCTTTTCTGGGTATACCAGATTGGCGATCAGAAACCGCGTCCAGGTGTTGCCCGATTTCGGATAAGAAACGATGAAAACGTCATCCGGATAGACCGTGAGGTTGCGCCCCGGATGGTGCAGCCCGAATGCTTGTTTCACACCCGCTACCAGAAACCGGATCACTCCCACACCCCCATGGCCCATTGCCGATCGCACATCGTTAATTGCCTCCTGCCCATGCTCCGTTGTTCCACCGCGTCCAGAAGTCAAACAGCCGGCTAGCCGCATTCGGCGCCACCTTCAGCCCGAAGAGCACGAGGTTCAATTTCGCTTTGCGATAGTAGCGGTTGGCTTCGGAGAAGCGTTCACGTGCTTGGGGAAAATCTCGCGCCGCGAGACGGTCCTTGCCCTCTTCGACCAAGTACCGCGCATGAATCTTGCCGGCCTGGTCCCGCACTACCTTCCGCTGCACCGAGGTCAAAGGCAGTTCCCGGTCGGCTTTCTCGAGCATCAACCAGTACGCCTCTACCATCTTCGTGCGCGACACGCCGAGCGACCCCGGCCGTCCGTCGGCCATGCGTGCCTGTACCTGGCGGCTGCAGCCGATTTTGGCGCCATAAAACGCCGTGCGCAGCCACGTGTTCCAGTCGTCGCAGCGGGCCAGGCTTTCGTCGAACCCTCCCGCCTTCACGATCGCCGTCTTGCGCGCCACCACGGTCGAAACCGGGATCTGGCACCGTCCCACCACCATGGCCTCAAAACCGGGCGCGCCTGTCGAAGGGCATTTCTCCATGAATTCAACCGGCCGTCTGGGGTTTCCCATGAGCATGGCGTTCGCATATACCAGGCCCAGCCCCGGGTTGGCCTCGAATTGCTTCATCTGCGATTCCAGATGGTTGGGCAGCCATGTGTCGTCGCTATCGAGGAACGCCAGAAACTCGCCGCGCGCTCGCGCGATCGCCGTGTTCCTCGCGCCCGCCGCCCGCTTGTTCACCTGCTTGATGTACACGATGCGATCCAGGTAGGGCTCGAGCGCCTTCTCCAGTTCCGCGGTATCCGGCGAACCATCGTTGACCACGATGGCCTCGAAATCCTGGAAGGTTTGCGCAAACACCGAATCCAGACACGCGGCGATCAGCGGAGCCGTGTTGTATGACGGAATGACGACGCTCACACGGGGCGCTGGTTGTGGTTTCTGGTTTTCCATAGTTGGTTCCATTAAGAACTGTAAAAGACCAGTTCCTTTCCTCCGCTTACGACGTGATCGGCCACTTCCACGCCCATCATCACCGAATGATCCATGTTCCCGATTTCGTAGCGCCAGGCGCCGAATCGTCCGCGGGAGTAAATCCCCTCCTGCATCAGCGCCGGCTGCAGAATGGCCAGCGCGCGATCACGATCGAGCGTTGGGATCGGATACGAATATCTCACCAGGCGGTGGTAGCGCGAGACGATGCGCGAACGGTCGGATTCGTCGAGTATTTTCGCACGCACCAGCCCGGCCAGCATCTCTTCATATGTGCGCTCGACATCCACCGTTTGCCCCAGCGGGACCGACATCTCGCACATCAGCGAACTATACTGTTCCGTGTCGCCGTTGGGCACGTTGAAGGGCGAGTAATGCGAGAAGAAAGTCGCCCGGTAGCACGGCATTTCCGGGTCCGCGAAATACACCCAGCATTTGCCGGTCTCGATCTTCTTTTGCAATCCGATTCCCAGCACCAGCAGATCGTTGTGTTCGAGCAACGCCGCGGCCTCGCGCAGTCGCGCGTCGGCGGGCTTCAACATGCCCGCCAGCAAATCGAGCGGCGCGGTTGAGATCAGCGCGTCGTAACTGTCGCCGCTGCCGTCGGCAAAGGAAACTTTCCGCTGCGCCGTATCGACCTCGGCAAGCTGTTTCCCGGTCCGCACCTTGCCCGGAAACCGCCGCGCCATGCGCCGGTAGATTTCCCCCGTGCCCCCGTGCAGCGGGAAGCGGAACTTATTGTTCGTGCCCCATGCCACATCGTCTTTTTCGTAGAGGACATTTTCCAGCAGCCGCTTGAAGTCCACCACCGACACGCGCTCGGCGATCCATCCCTTCGACATGCGCTCCAGCGGCGTGGTCCAGACTTTGGAGTTGTAAGGAAACATGAAAACTTCGGCGATGCCCTCGCCGAACGTGCTTAGCGTCCACTCCCGGAAGTTCGCCGCTTCGCCGCTTCGGCTGGCCGCGGCCTGGGCCGCGCCCAGCAGGCAACTGACTTGCACCGCCTTCGGCAAGTACCGCAGGTTGTTCTGAAACGGATACGGCACGCAGGCGTCTTTCAAGTACACCCAGCTCTCGCGGATGCGCTCGTGCGTTTCCTTCCCCAGCATGTCGTCGATCAGTTTGTCGAAATAGGGATAATGCGAAAAAATAACGTGCCCGCCCTCATCCCACACAAATCCCTGCGCGTCCACATGCGAGGTCGAGTGTCCGCCCACGTCGTGGGATTTTTCGTACAGCACCCAGCTCTCGTAACTGAGTTCGTGCAGCCGATAGGCCGCGCCAAGCCCCGTCGGGCCGCCTCCAATGATGACCACTTTCTTGTTAACCATGCGTTTTCCGGCTGCCACACCAGTCTAAATATGCCTGGTTGCAGGGAGATTACAACTCGTGATGCCGCTCCCTACATTTTGACACACCTTCACCCCGGTCGCCGCCCCGGACAGACCGCTGGAGTCGTCGGGCGACGGTCCATCGCGGCTTGAAGAGGCAACATGGAACCCAAAGTCGGAAGGTCTCAATGTCTGTATCCCATTGATTACACTTGAGCTCAGGGAGGCGTCCAAGTTGGTTACCAAAAAGAGGAAGGCAATCGCCTGCGGCGTGGGTAAACTCTTTCCCACTACTGCTCTGCCACCCCTCTCGCTACTAGGCGTGCTTCATGGCCCGGGCAAATTCCGCGGCAGGCAAGGCATTCAGCACATCTTCCTTCTTGAGCCAGGCCCGCCGCGCCTGCAGAATTCCGTAGCGCATCTTCTCCATGTGCGAAGTGTGGTGCGAATCGGTGTTGATAACGATTTTTACTCCATGCTGTTTGGCCAGCCGCAGATGCACGTCGCACAGGTCGAGCCGGTCTGGATACGAGTTGAGTTCCATTGCCACTTTGTGCTTGGCCGCCGCTTTTAGGACCGCATCGAGATCGAACTGATAGGCGTCGCGACGCAGCAGCAGGCGTCCGGTGGGATGCCCGATCAGCGAAGTATTGGGATTGGCGACGGCCTTCAGCAACCGATCGGTCATGGTGGCGCGGTCCTGGTTGAAGTGCGAGTGCACGCTGGCGATCACTATGTCCATTTGTTCGAGCACCGAGTCGGAGAGATCGAGCGAGCCATCGCCCAGAATGTCAACTTCAATCCCCGCAAAAATCCGGATGCCCTTCATCTTTTTTTCGACCGCCCGGATTCTCTCAATGTGCGCCAGCGCGCGCGCGTCGGTGAGGCCGTTGGCCATGGCGAGATTTTTCGAGTGATCGGTGATGGCCATGTACTCGTAGCCGCGTCCCCGCGCCGCTTCGGCCATCTCTTCAATGGTGTTGCGGCCGTCGGTTTCGACGGTGTGCATGTGCGCGTCGCCACGGATGTCGGATAGTTCAATCAGCACTGGCAGCGTGTGATTTGCCGCCGCTTCGATCTCTCCCAGATTCTCGCGCAGTTCGGGAGGGATGAAGTCGAGCCCGAGCTTGGCGTAGATTTCTTCTTCGGTTCTGCGCGCGACCGGCTTCGCGTCTTCGAGCGTAGCGAGGCTATATTCGTTGAGCGTGAAGCCCATCTTGAGGGCGCGCTGGCGCAAGGCTACGTTGTGCGCCTTGGAGCCGGTGAAATATTGCATGGCCGCTCCGAACGACTCCGGCGGCAGCAGGCGCACGTCCACCTGCATGCCATTGCGATGGCGGAAGCTGACCTTGTTCTCGCCTTGCGCGATGATGTCCATCAGGCCAGGGAAGCGCAGCAGATGTTCGATGACTTTTTGCCGCGTCTCCGCTTCGATGCAGGCCTTGCCGGTGACCAGGATGTCGAGATCGCCGACGGTTTCGCGTCCGCGGCGCAGCGATCCGGCGGGCGTAACTTTTTCGACGCCGGGAGCCGCTAACAGGTGCTCCATCAGCTTTTCGGCCAGCTCTTCGGCCGTGTCGAGCAGGAAGCGTCCGGCGATGCGGCGATAGTCTTCGATCGCTTTGAGCAGCTTCTGCTCGTGCTTTTCGCCCATGCGCGGCAGGGTGCGGATTTTGCCTTCGCGCGCCAGCTTCTCCACGCCCTCGAGATCGCTGACCTGATAAGCGCTCCAGATCAAGGCAATCGTCTTCGGCCCCAGCCCCTGAATCTTGAGCAGTTCGAGCATCGAGGGACGGTATTTTTTCAGGAGCTCGGAGTGCGCTTCGATGCTGCCATCCTTGAAAAGCATCTGCAGATTCGCCAGCATGCCTTTGCCGATTCCCGGCACTTCGAGAAGCTTCTTCGGTTCATGAATCAGGTCGGCCACCTGTTGCGGCAGCGCTTCAATGGCCTGCGCGGCGTTGCGATAGGAGCGAACGCGAAACGAGTCCTGCCCGTCGATCTCCAGCAGATCGGCAGTTTCGTAGAGAAGTCCGGCTATGGCCTTGTTGTCCATGCGAAGTTATCGATCCGAGAGAAGATTGTAACGCTGAAGACAGCGCGCAGCAGGGAGTTAGCAGGCGCCGGATGACAGAGCCAGCGCGGGCGTCGTTGACACAAACAGCTTGGGCCGAAAAAACCGGCTTGAGCAAAACAATTTCCGATCAGGAGACCTTGGTTACATTGGCCGCTTGCGGCCCCTTCTGCCCCTGAACGATCTCAAACTCCACCTTATCGCCCTCCTGCAGGCTCTTGTAGCCCTCGGTGGTGATTGAGCTGTAGTGAATGAATACATCCGGTCCATCGTCGCGGCCGAGGAAGCCGTATCCCTTGGCGTTGTTGAACCACTTGACGGTGCCTTTCAAACGTTCCACGTGCGCCCCCTCATTTCTTGCGGATTCCTCCGAAAAGGCGCGATTCCAAAGCCCGCAAAAAATGTGTAGGAATTGTGCTGCTCGCCGCGTGGACTGTCAAGGATTGCAATCACACAGCCGCAGATGGCAGGCAGGCCCCCGGGAGTGACGAGATGGTTACCGGGCGGGTATCTCAGGCTGCGGAAAAACTCTGATTGTGGGGTCACCGTGGAAGAGCGGCCCTTCAGGGCCGCGTAATCCGTGTGAAATCGGCCTGGGCTTTAGCCCCTGAGGTGTTCTTCCTGGGCAGATTCAGTCTTTCCCGCAGCCTCTTCTACCGCGCTGGTCGCGCCATCTGAGCCAGCCACAGAATACCGCAGATCGTCTTGGCATCGCGGATGCGTCCATTGAGCGCCATCCGCTTCGCCTCCGATAAAGTGAAAAACCTGGTTGCGATCCTCTCGTCGGCCTCGGGCTGGGCTTTGCCGGCCTGGAGGCCCTGGGCCAGGTAGATGGTCATGGTTTCGTCGAGAAAACCGGGGCTTGCGTAGAAATGCAAAATTCTCTTCCACTGGCGGGCGGTGTAGCCGGTTTCCTCAAGCAACTCGCGCTTGGCGGCGGTGAGCGCCGTTTCGCCATCGTCGATGCGTCCGGCGGGCAGCTCCCACATCATCGACTGCGCGGCGTGGCGATACTGGCGTTCGAGCAAGATGCGCGGCTCGGCTTTGCGGGCCGCTTTCGCCGAGTCATCGACGGCCCGAACATCGACAGCCAGAACAACGACGGAGCCGGAATGCCGTATGACATCGCGGCGGGCGCGCACCCCTCCAGGCTCTTCCACTTCATCCGTGGTGACGCTGAACACCGGGCCCCGGTAACTGACGCGGGAAGAGAGGACGCGGGCTTGCTTCGATTTCGTTCCTGATGGTTTCGCCATGACAACAATATAAGGTATGCTGCGCCCGTGAGCCGAAAACCAATGACTAAAAGAATAACGACCAAAAGAATAATGACCAGAAAGCCCATCGTGGCCATCGTCGGAGCCGGCAGCCTGGCGACTTCTCTGGCCGCGGCGCTCGACGACGCCGGTTTCACTATTACCGAGATCGTTGCGCGCAATTCGCTTCAGTCGCGCCGGTGCCCGCGCACGCTCGCTGCGAAGGTCGGCGCGCAGGTAGTCACCGCAAATTCTGCCGCGCTGGACGCCACCGTGCTCTGGTTCTGCGTCCCCGACCGTGAGATTCGCGGCGCGGCTTCGGCTGTGGCGGATCGTCTGGCGGCGCGCGCGGCTACCAGCAAGAAAAATAAAATTCGTTTCGCCTTCCACTCCAGCGGAGCGCTCTCCAGCCGAGAACTCGAGCCTCTGCGGAAAGCAGGCGCCGCGGTCGCGTCGGTGCATCCGCTGATGACGTTCGTTGCCGGAGCGCGTCCTTCTTTGCAGGGTGTGCCTTTTGCGATGGAAGGCGATGATGCAGCTACGCGAGTTGCACGCCGGATCGTCCGCGAGTTGGGCGGCGAGAGTTTTCGATTGCCTGCGTCGCGCAAAGCTGCGTACCACGCGTGGGCCACTCTGACCTCGCCGCTGCTGCTGGCGTTTCTCGTGACGCTGGAAGAAGCCGCTCGCGCCGCCGGACTCACGCGCGAGGACGCGCGCCGCAAAAGCCTGCCCATCATCCAGCAGACTTTGGCGAACTACTCGCGCCTCGGTCCGGCGCTGTCTTTTAGCGGCCCGCTGGTTCGCGGAGACGCGGAGACGGTGGCGAGACACCTGGCGGCGCTGAAGAAGAATCCCGAAGCTCGCGAGGTTTATGTGGCGCTGGCGCGAGCCGCGCTGCACGGACTGCCGATCAAGAATCGGGATGGATTAAGTCAGTTGCTGCGGGACTGAATACTGATCCCTTTAATGCCGCCCCTTGCGACTCGTAAACAAGTGCCCCAGCTTTTCCTGCTTCGTCTTCAAATATTCTTCCGTGTGTTCGGTGGGCGCGACTTCGCACGGTACGCGCTCGGTCACCTGGATACCGGCGTTCTCCAGCGCGGCGACTTTATCGGGATTATTCGAGAGCAGACGGACCCGCTTAATGTCGAGCGCTTTCAGGATCTCGACCGGCATGAGGAACTCGCGATGGTCGGCCCTGAACCCGAGACGTTCGTTGGCTTCCACCGTGTCGAGTCCGCTGTCCTGAAGCGCATAGGCTTGCAGCTTCGCCATAAGCCCAATGCCGCGGCCCTCCTGCTGTTCATAGATAAGGACGCCCGCCCCCACTTGGGCGATCATTGAGAGCGCCATTTCAAGTTGCTGGCGGCAATCGCAGCGCAGCGAGCCAAATACGTCGCCGGTCAGGCACTGCGAGTGGATGCGCACCAGCGGCGACCCGGAGTGCACCTCGCCCATCACCAGCGCCACCGCCTCTTCGGTCTTGGCGCCGTCGCCCGATGCCGACGCCCTCGTCGTAAACCCGTGAATCAGGAAATGTCCCCAGCGCGTAGGGAAGTCCGCGGACGCCACTTGCTTTACCTTGGAAGAACTCACAATCAAATTATAGCCTTCGATTTCAGGCGCTCACCGCTTTGAGCCCTCAATGTTTTGATGATTCAATGCGTGGAGTGATTCAACGACGCGGCGGACACGACTACAGAATCACGTGTGTAGGCGAAATCGAGCGACGGCTGGTAAAATCAAAAAAGTAAAAACGCCCCCCGTGTGGGGCTATAGCTCAGCTGGGAGAGCGCATCGTTCGCAACGATGAGGTCGTCGGTTCGAGCCCGACTAGCTCCACCATTTCAAGCCCCTGGAAACACGCATGTTCTGAGTGGTTTGCGCGAATCGTACAATAATCGTACAGTGCCCCCTCGGCCGAGCGTAATCTGCAACGCCCGGTCTGGAGGCACATGCTGAGCGCTTATACTCGCCAATATCCGCCCTGCACACAGGCGGACAGTAATCATCGCAGATGCCATTGTCCCAAACGGATTAACGGCACATTGCCCACCGGGAAGTTTGTTCGCATACCGGCCAAGACGCGTAGCTGGGAAAGTGCCGAGCGAAAAGCCCGCATCATGGAAGTCAATGCCGATCCCCTGCGCCGGCGGAGTTCCTATCTTCCTGTTGAAACCCTACCGCGGAGCGAGAAGCAGAGATTGTTGCACTGAGGACGTGGGATTCAAGCCACGAATTCCATGCCGGTATGGCGGGACTCGCCAAGGCTTTGCGTGGCTGGAGCCTGGAGAAACCGCCCTCTGTCTCAGAGATTCTCGATCTCGCGCAGGCACTCAAAGTTCTGGGAAGTGAACAAATTACGCCGGAGATGAGAGACATTCTGCTGCCGTTGCTGGCTAAAACCGAGGCTGATCGACGCAAGCTGCCCTTGCGGGATGGGTTTGCCAGTTTGATCTATGACGCGCAGCAGTACAGCGCCGAGGCTCTGCGAGGTAAAGCGGCATGAAGCTGGTATTCATTTTGGCCCAAGCGCTCTGTGCAATCTCGATCTGTTGGGCGCAATCGCCCAAACCACAGGCACGGCTTGAAGCCGAATACTAAGTCGCAGCCTACGCCCAACACTATCGGAGAACCGGCCAGGAATCTAGCGACTCTGAGGCATATGCGGAAGGGCTGGCAAGCCGATGTCGCGTTCCCCGTAGGCATGGGAGAGATCTCGCTCAGCGCGGGAAGTGACGTTGACGAGGTGAGATAGATGTTCAGCACGCTTGGCCGCGAATAAATGGGACTATCATGGCCCAATTGGCGTTGCCGGTGGCGCCACGACATAAGGGGGTGCCGATAATATTCTGAAATACAGCGACAACACCCGTTCCAATCTACTCAATGAGATTATCGTACGGTGAACTAGCAGTTGCGTGGTGTCTCCTACGAATCTTGCCTTGTTGAGATGTCCGCACCCTTCAGATCACTGCCGGGCGCAATCTTGCTCGGGTGGCCTCGATCACAACCGAAACACTCTTCAGTCCTGGCGATGATGCGGAAACTCGAATACTCCCCGGTTGCTTTAGCGCCTGCACAATTGCCATGCACAACCCGTTGAAGGCACTGCGCTTGCCTTCTGTCGACGAAAAGGGCTCATCGGCCTCATGGCAGCTCGGATCGCCGTTGCCTACGCCAAGCAGCCGTCCGGGGCCCGCAGTCTCGAAACTGATTTCGTTGGAGGCCGTCGGTACTATGCGATCGTGTACATCTACCACCTCGGCTGCGATAACGGTAAGATCTTCGCCGTCGGCAGCAATCTCCTGCCTGTCTGGACGCAAGACGATTTTTGCTGGCGACCCCGTTGTTTCACACCTGGCCGTGAGCACAGTTGTTCCATTACTTGAGCCTCGCGCTTCGAGCACACCGAGGGCGTACTTCACTTTCCACTCCACGTGAGAGTTCCGGCGAACTGTTTTCGCTCCTAAGCTGAGCCCGTTCAGGAACAGCTCAACACTGTCCAGATTGGTGTGGCACCAGACGGCAATTTCCTGGCCCTCCTTACCGGGCCAATTCCAATGGGGAAACAGATGTAACGCCGGATTCGCTCCCCACCATGCCTGATAGTAGAAGTAGTTATCTTTCGGGAAGCCGCAGGTGTCCAAGACTCCGAAGTGCGAGCTGATGCAGGGCCAACCATAGGGGGAAGGTTCACCGCGATAGTCAAATCCGGTCCACACAAATCCGCCAGCGAGGAACTGGCGCTCGGCGAAAAAACTCCACCATTGCTCTGCCGTGGCGGCGTAGTCGGCACGGTTCACATCGTAGGCGCTGACATATCCTTTAACCTCATCGTTTGCGTAGATTCCTCGCGTGGAGTAAGTGCTGGCGGTCTCCGTGCCCATGGTCGGTCGCGTTGGAAAGTTCCGGTGAAAGGCGTCGATGTCCTCCCGCTGGTAGTTGAACCCCTGCACATCGACAGACCGAGTTATGCCTTCCCCGGCCGAATATCCGCTATCCATTCCTACGGTCACCGGACGCGACGGGTCGAGACGGTGCGCCAGTTGCCGCATCGACTCCGCGATCCTCCGGCCACGCTCCTCGCCCTGCACCGCCCACTCCTCGTTTCCCAAAGACCAGCTGAAAACGGACGGGTGGTTGCGATCGCGGCGAATCATGCGCTCGAGTTCGCTCGAACCCTCTTCGTTGGACGAGAACATTCGCGTTTCATCCAGCACCAGCATGCCCAGCCGGTCGCAAGCGTCGAGCAGTTCAGGTGTTGGCGGGTTGTGCGAAGTCCGGTAGGCGTTCGATCCCATCGCCTTGAGCTTCTCGATTCGGAAGGCCTGCAAACGATCTGGTAACGCCACTCCAACGCCAGCGTGGTCCTGATGGTTACAGGTTCCTTTCAGCTCGAGCCTTGTTCCATTCAGAAAAAATCCATCCTTGGGGTCGAAATGGATGGTGCGGATTCCGAAGGTGGTGTCGTACCGGTCGATCCCGGTAGTTCCTGCCATGATCGTGGTCCCGAGACGATACAGCTGTGGCGACTCGACCGACCACAGTATCGGTCGGGGAACGATAGCCTGCTGAGTGAAGGAGTGACGACTCCCGGCGGGCACTCGGACCGATGCACTTTCTACCGTTGCCACGATAACCCCAGTCGGACTGAGAATGCTCGATCCGACCTTGCAGACCTGCTCGGTGCTACTCTCGTTTTCCACCTCTGTGAGTATCGTGATGCTCGCACCGTCGGGTTTCACATCGCAGGTCACAGCGGTCCCCCACTGCGCCACGTGTACCGGATCGGTCTTGACCAACCAGACGTGGCGGTAAATCCCGGCTCCCTCGTAAAACCAACCCTCATTCTCGGTAGCATCCACTCGCACAACCAGGATGTTCTTGCCGCCATAGTTGGCGACGTCGCTGACATCAAATCGGAAAGGCGCGTACCCGCTCAGATTCCGTCCAAGAAAGTGTCCATTAAGAGCCACCATGCAGTCCCTAAACACGCCATCGAATTCGATGGAAATCCGGCGCTCCGTATCACTTGCTGGAAGCTCAAACGCCCGGTGGTACCAGCCGATACTGGTCGCCGGATACGCCCGGCCCAGCGGCTTGGATCCGTACTCGATAAGCCGCTTCGCATTTTCGAATGGCAACTCGACCACCCAGTCGTGGGGCAGATCGATTGCCCGCCAGCCGGAGAGGTCAAAGTTTTCGCGGCTGGGTTTGAAGAAGCCACCCACCTTGGCAAACTGCCTCCCATGTCCGAAACCGAAATCGCGCTCGGGATCGTCTGCATGCCCCAAGTGAAAGTGCCATCCGGAATCCAGCAGAAGCCGTTCCCGGTGAGAAAGGGCTTGCGATTCTGCGTCTTGCGAGTGCAACACGGAAGGCGGCGTTTCCTCTGGCGAATATTCCACTGCCTCAGCACCTGCCGGAGAAAGTCTTGCGAAAGAAGCACCTTTCGTAATCGCTGCGCTGGCGGAAGCTGCTAAACCTGCTTTCAAAAGCCCGCGACGTGTCCAGTTCGACATAAATTCCCCCGAAACCTGTTCTTGGTCTTTCTCCACGATTCCCGGCGTTAAATACCCTGGAATTCCCGGAGACGCGCTTCCACGGCAGAGGAAAGGATATTCAGCCGAATGCGCGAAGCGGTCACCGGCGCAAAGCTGTCAATTCGAATGTGTCCTTCGCCACCGTTTGGAGAAAGTAGAAAAAGAAACCTTCGGCGAGGGACGGCTGATAACTCCAGCCATCCCCGCCGACGATGCTTAGAAAGAGTATTTTAGACTGAACTGGAACGCACGCGCGTCCACAGTAAAGGTCTGGTTAGTTATCGTCGAGGTTATGTTAATAGGGCCATTGTCCACAGCGGTGTTGTTTGGATTGGCGAAGGCGGAATGATTGAGAACGTTGAAGGCATCGGCGCGGAATTCCAACATGTGGCCCTCCCGAGGCATGCGGAAAAGATCGGATGTCGACGCCCAGACCCTAAATTGGCGTTTAATTTCGAGAGGCTTGCGGCATCGTTGAAGCGATGTTCTGATACGAAAAGAGTTTTTCGGCGAAGTTTCGCAAACGGCGTTTGGACGCACTGGCGGCTCTGTTTACTCGTCATGTACGTGGGACTGCTGAGGACGGGTCTTCTTCAAAGGAATTTGTAACGCAAATCACCTCGAGGTTGCGCGGACCGTGGACGCCGCGGATGCGCGTCATTTCAATGTCGGCCGTAGCGGAGGGTCCGGAGATCAAGGTAAGGGGTGATGTGGAAACCGGCGCCAAACGGGCAAATGCTTGCGGCACAGAGTGGACAAGCTGGCCGGGCAAGACAACGCACAGATGAAAGTCCGGCAGCAGTGTGAGACGTCGAGGGCCGGCCTGTTCTCCATGCTGCAAGACAATCGTTCCCGTCTCGGCAATCGCCACGGTGCAGCCCGTGATTACGCCATCGCACCGATCCAGCTCAAGGTTGGTCATGATTTCGCCGGGAAGGTACTCCGGGCCGGCCGGCAGCCAGGCCGCAGGCACTCCCTTCGGACAAGCAATTCGATGCAATCCTCGCGCATCGAATGCTTCCGCGACCTTGACCCGAATCTCGGGCTCGCGGCACATGGTCACGACGACGTCGTACTCGCGCAGTCTCTCGCGGAATAGTTCCCATGCCGGCTGCCGCTCATATTCCGGTTGGGAAAGATAACTTCGCGCAAGTTTGCCATATTCCTGTTCCGCGGATGACTGGACGTTGACCGGAGGGCCCAATGAGCGGCGGATCGCGGTCAGGATCTCCTCGCGGGAATCGGGGCGATTCATGGCCTCTGCCTCCCCGTCTCATGTTCCGCCCACCACTCCCGGAAGGACTGATGCGCCAGAGGAACAAGGTCCCGCGTTGCAGTCCACCCGCTTAAGAAGAATGGAAGACGCTCGATGTAACCACTTCTTCCTAGAAACCAGCGTTGGAGAACACGCGCCACTCTGAGGGCCAAAAGGAATCGCCAGGGACTTCGCATTGCGAACGATGCGAGTTTCATCCCCACGTTCCACACTCCCAGTTGTCCGGACAGGGTCTTCTGTTGTTCCCTCACGATACCGCTTCGCAAATGCAAGAGCACTTCGGGGATGTCGATGCTCACCGGGCACACTTCATAACATGCCCCGCAAAGCGAAGATGCGTAGGGGAGGGTCGATGCTTGCTGGAATCCTCGGAGTTGCGGGGTGAGAATCGCCCCAATAGGTCCGGCGTAGACCGAGCTGTAGGCGTGTCCACCGGTTTCTCGATAAACCGGACAGGCGTTCTGGCAGGCTCCGCAGCGGATGCAACGCAAGGTCTGCCTCGCGACCCGATCGCGCAAAATCCGGCTGCGTCCGTTATCGAGTAATACGACGTGAAACGCAGAGGGACCGTCGCCGGAATGAACTCCTGTCCAGATGGAGTTGTAGGGATTCATCCTCTCGCCGGTCGCGGAGCGGGGAAGCGTCTGGAGAAATACTTCGAGGTCGCGAAATGAAGGGATGACCTTTTCAATGCCCGCCAGCGTGATGAGCAGCCGAGGCAGTGTCAGACACATGCGCCCGTTGCCTTCGGATTCGACGATGCAGACCGCTCCATTTTCCGCAATCAGAAAATTCGCTCCACTGATGGCCACCGGAACACGCAGAAACTTTTCGCGCAGAAAGGCGCGCGCGGCGCTTGTCAAATCCTCGGGAGAGTCCCCGATCCCGGGCAGATTCATCTTGTCGGCAAAGATTTGGCGGACCTGTTCACGATTCTTGTGCAGCGCCGGGACTACGAGATGGGATGGCTCTTCGGCTCCGAGTTGCAGGATGAGTTCCGCAAGATCGGTTTCGTACACCTGAAATCCTTCCGCCTGCAGGAAGCGGTTGAGCCCGATCTCCTCCGTGGTCATGGATTTGACTTTCAGGATCTCTCTGGATCCATTGGCGAGGACAAGCTGGTGAATGATCTGCCTGGCCTCTTCGGCGTCCTTTGCCCAGTGGACCTGACCGCCCGCGTCGCGGCAATTCCGCTCGAACTGGACAAGATATTCATCCAGGTGGTTGAGGACGTGCTGCCGGATCTCGCTGCCGCTCTTCCGAAGAGACTGCCACTCCGGAAGTTCCGCTACGACCTTCCGCCGTTTAACGCTGATGACATCCGTGGCATGGCGGACATTCCGGCGCAACTGGGAATCCGAAAGCAGTTCTGCCGCCCGCTCCGGAAAGGAATGGCTATGCGCGGGACCGATGTTCACTTGTTTCACGCGCCCTCCCCTGACGCAAGAATCTCCGCCAGATGCATAGCTTTTACGAGTGACCGCTGGCGATGCAGCGCGCCGTAAATGTGCATCAGGCAGGAATTATCGACCGCCGTGCAGATCTCCGCTCTCGTGTTGAGGATAGAGTTAATCTTAGGCACGAGCATCGCGGAGGAAACGTCGGCATTCTTGATCGAGAACGTTCCGCCAAAGCCACAACACGCGGGCGGATCCTGCTCGGCGGCATACTCCAGCCCGCGGACATTGCGCAAGAGCCGGACAGGGATGTCCCCCAGGTTGAGACTGCGTGCCGAATGGCAACTGGCGTGGTAAGTGACCCGGTGCGGGAAAAACGCTCCGACATCCTCCACGCCAAGCTTCTTTACGAGAAATTCAGAAAACTCAAAAACGCGGGGAAGCAGGGACTCAACGTCTTTCGTCAACGTTGAATCCCCGGCTTCCTGTGCGGCCTTACCGTAGTACTCGCGAATCATCGCAGCGCAGGAGGCCGACGGGATCACGACAGCGTCGGCGTCGCGAAACACATGAACAAAGTTGCGAATGAGAGGAAGCGCGCCGTCGGCGTACCCGGTGTTCCAGTGCATTTGGCCGCAGCAGGTCTGTCGGGCGTCGAACCGGACGTCTATGCCGAGCCGTCGCAACACTCGAACCACTGCCCGCCCCGTTTGCGGGAAGAGTGCGTCGTTGTAACACGCGATAAACAACGAGACCTGCAAATCAACCCCCGTTCGCCGAAAACCAATGAAAAACTGGGCAACTGCGGGACGTCAGCGGAGTTGGCTAATCCCGCGCCCATCAGAATTGCCAGGAATGCGCGCGAGCACCAAATGGCCTCAGATGCGACCCCCAGAATGCGTACAAACCCACGAACACGTAGGAGCCCAGCGGCACGCAGTACGCGAGAGCAATCCCCGCCGACTGCGAGATGAGGCCCATCAACGGCGTGAGGGCTGCTCCTCCAACAATCGCCATCACGACGATGGAAGCCGCAATCTTTGAGTTCGGTCCCAATCCCTGGATTCCCAGAGCAAAAATCGTGGGAAACATCACGGACATGAAGAAGCTGGAGGCAAAAACCGCCCACAGGCCGGTCCAGCCAGGCCGCGCTACGCCTACCGTCAGCAGAGCAACATTGACCAAGCTGTAGAAGCCCAGCAGTGTGCTCGGCCGTATGTAGCGCATCAGGGCCGCGGACGAGAATCGGCCCACGCCAAAGGCGACGAGCGTGCCGGTCAGAAAGTAGCCCGCCACCTTCTCGGGACGGTGAACGCAATCCTGCACATACTGAATGAAGTAACTCCAGGTTCCAACCTGCGCGCCCACGTACATGAATTGAGCAACGACTGCCGTCATGAAATGCGGATAGCCCAACAGATCCCTAAAGCTGCCATGGCCGTGCGCGGCGTCAGAACTCTCCGAGGCGATCGCCGGGAAGGGTGTTCGCCATATCAAGAACGCGATCGCAAACGCGACCAGGCCGATCGCCAGGTAGGGATTGATTACGCGCAACGTTTCGTGCTTCAGATAACTCTCGTAGGTATTGGCCGCGCGCATGGAAGCGATTTGCGCGGAATTCAATTCCACGCCGGAAAAAATGAAAACCGTCCCGATCAGCACTCCCGTGATGGAGCCTAGCGGATTGAAGGCCTGGGAAAAGTTGAGCCGGCGGGCAGCGCCCTCCGGACCACCTAACTGGGCGATGAAGGGATTGGCAGCCGTCTCCAAGAACGAAAGGCCGCTGGCGATCACGAACAGCGCGCCCAGGAAAAACCAATAGCGGCCGACGACAGCAGCCGGCCAGAAAAGCAGAGACCCGGATCCCATGAGGCCAAGCCCGCACAGGATCCCGGATTTATACCCGAAACGCCGCATCAACAGCGCTGCGGGAGTTGCCAGCACAAAATATCCGAGATAGAACGCGGACTGAATCAAGCCAGCCTGAAATCTCGAAATCTGGAAAGATTTCATGAACTGCCGGATCAGCACGTCATTCAGATTGTTGGGCACTCCCCAGAGGAAGAACAGGGAGGTAACGAGAATGAAGGGAAGCGCCATGCCGGCGGGAATGAACCCGCTGGACGACTTAGTCCCCTCGCTTGCAAAAGTAGTGGCGTTAACGGCAGTTGCCTGCATCAGGCCTGCTCCTGTTGGCTCGACAAAATCATTCATGCCAGGAAACCGCAGCGTTCAAAAGACATTGTGCAATGCAGCCTTCACTGCCGGGCGACGTCGTAATTCAGGTAGACGACTCGCGTCTGAAGATATTCTTCGAAACCCCGCGGTCCATCCGCCCCGCCAATCCCGGACTTCCGCCATCCGGCATGAAATCCCTGCATCGCTTCGAAGTGTTCGCGATTGACATAGGTCTCGCCGAATTTCAATTCGTTGGCGGCGCGCATGGCGGCATCCAGGCTCTTGGTGAAAATTGAGGAGGTCAAGCCGTACTGGCAATCGTTGGCCAGCGCGATCGCCTCATCCAATGTCGAGAATGTAGCGACGGGCAATACCGGCCCGAATATTTCCTGCTGCATGATGCGCGCGTTCTGCGGGCACTCCGAGAGAACCGTAGGCAAGTAGTGGTAGCCCTTGCGGCGTTCATCCCGCTCGCCACCCGTCAGAACTTTGCAGCCGTCTGCCACCGCCTGCTTCACTTCCCCATCCACATGGTCGAGTTGGGCTTTGCTTACGAGCGGCCCCATTTCAACGCCGGCCTCGAAAGGATCCCCGTACTTTGTGGCGCGCATCGCTCCCGTGATGCGTGCGAGAAACTCTTCCGCCACCGATTTGTGAACATAAACCCTCTCGGCGCAATTGCAGACCTGTCCGGTGTTGATGACGCGAGAAGCGTGAATCGCCTTCGCCGCAAGATTAAGGTCGGCGTCGTCCATGACGATGGCGGGCGCTTTCCCGCCCAATTCCAGGGAGATCTTGGTTATATTCGGCGCTACCGATCGCATGATGGCCGAGCCGGCTTCGACGCTGCCGGTGAGGCTGACCATGCCCACCTTCGGATGCGACGCCAGCGCTCCCCCGACGCCGCTGCCGCTTCCGTTCACCAGGTTAAAGACACCGCGCGGGAGCGGAGTTTCCGCCACAATGCGCGCGAACTCCGCCGCATTATTCGGGGTTTCCCGGCTGGGCTTGATCACAATCGTGTTGCCCGCGACCAACGCGGGGGCTGCTTTGCGCACGATGAGGAAGAAGGGGAAATTCCAGGGCAGGATTCCAACGACAACGCCAATCGGAGACTTGAAGAGCAAAATGTTTTCTCCGACGCGATCGCTCTGGATGATGCTGCCTTCGTACCGGCGGGCAAATTCCGCCATGTAATCCACGTAATCCGCGGAGAAATCCACCTCGATTTCCGCGAGGGGAAGTATCTTGCCCTGCTCTTCGGAAATCACACGAGCCAACTGCCGTTTGTGCTTGCGAATCCCAGCGGAAATCTCCCGCAGATGAGCAGCCCGTTGGATCGCCGGCAACTTGGCCCAGGGCGCCTGGGCGCGTTCCGCGGCGAGAACGGCCCGCTCCACATCCTGCGCGGATGCCTCGGCGACTTCCGAAATTACCTGCTGGGTGGAGGGGTTCTCAACCTGGATCCACTTGGATCCGGACACAAACTGCCCGTCTATGAACATCTCGTACTGTTTGACTGCCGTCGAAGTTGTCGTCATGCGTGCTCTCCTGTTTTTGCCGTCCACGAAAAATTGAACCGGCGAATCCTCTAGGCGATGGATATGCCGCAAAGATGAACGCGCAATCCGAGTTCATGAAACATCGTGGCCTTGGCCGCCAACGCGCGGCCGGCAGCTTCGCTCGACGGCGCATAGGCGACGTTCACGTGATTCGATGGATGAGACGCCATGAACTGGTTTTGGGTGATGCCGTGCAGCACCACGTGCATGATGGGCCACTGGAAAGTGACTTCATGCCACCGGCGATCGGTTTCCGCTCGCGGAAGTTCAATCGCGGTGGCGCGCCCAATATCCACGTGAAGTTTTCCGCCTTCGACAAACACACGGCTCCAGACCACTTCGCCCGGCTTGCAAATGCCTTTCAGTGTGCCGCCGCCCAGCCGGAAGTACATGGGAGGCTGCCGCTCACTGACTGCGCCCGCATAACCACCCACCAAGTGGGAAGCAGGCACGGCGCCCGAGATCTGGAAGAGCCAGACGAAATCGTCCACTCCGTTGCCCTTGTAGTGTTCGCCCCAACGGACGTCGTGCAGCGTGGTTGCAGGATCGAGACCCATGGCTGTCCAAATCCGGTTGGTGATGAGCGAATCGAGTCCCACGCACTCATCCACTTCGTTGAAATGCGGCAACGGCTTGCCGGGGTAAAGCTCTCGTCCATCTTTGCTGAAGGCTGGCGGCCGCTCGGCGTTGTTCAGCAGGCCCTCCACCAGGTCGGAAGCGGGAGCCAGATCTTTTAGTCCTTGTTGGTACTGGATGCCGATCGCATCACAGCCGAATTCATCGGCCATGCGCAAGGCGGCAATGTACATTCGGCATTGGTCGAGGATCTGCGCATCCGTTAGGTCGGTTTCTTCATTCGGACCGGTCGCAAAGCGCATGCCCTTGGAGTCCAGCCACTTCCTGATCTTCAAGGCTTCCTCATCCGGCACTTCGCGCATGGCGGCAAAGAGCGCGGACTGGCTCAGACGTTCCTTGTAAACGCCGGTGGGGTTGAGCAAGGAATCTTCGATGATGGCGTTAAACATCCCCATGCATCCCTCGTCGAAAACACCCATCAACGCCTTGTGGGAGCGGAGGCGCTTGGCGAGCGTCTGCCCCAGAGCGCGTTCGGCCTGCGGAACCTGGTCGATTGCGAAGGGATGAATGTGCGATGTGTCGTGGCGGACGGCGTGTTCTCTGATCCACTGCCTTAAGCCGTTCTTGAAGAAGGGATCGGTGAAGTCTTTGCTCCACAGCGTGCTGTACGGAACTCCAGCCTTGCGCAGACATCCGTTCAGATTCAACATGCCCACCAAGCCCGGCCATTGTCCGGACCAGTTGGCGACGGTGAGGATTGGCCCCTTGTGCGAAATCAGGCCGGCCAGCAAGTGACTGCTGTATTGCCACACCGCTTCGGCCACAACCAGCGGAGCGTCGGGATGGATATTTTCAAAAACGTTCATCCCCAAGCGCTGGTTGTAAAGAAAACCGTGTCCAAGCTGGGCATCGTACGGATGGGCCCGGCGCAATGTGATGCCTTCAGCGCGGAAGGATTCCGTCAGCATTCGTTCCAGCTCCGACTGGGCCGGCCAGCAAACCTTGTTGGCAGACTGGCGCAAATCGCCATTGGCTACTAATAGAATTTCATTGGCGGAGATGCGGGCGGCTTCCTTCAATTCCGGCAGTGCGTACGTGGGCATCTGGATTCCCTCCGTTTATCGAAAATTCAACAACAGCTCGAACTTGATTACTCGTGCGACATGGCAACAGTTTTTCCGGACGACAACAACGACCGGAAGCGCGCATACGCGTCTTCCCAGCCGCCCGCGGACACCGGCTCGTAGGAATGGCACTCGACGGAAGCCATCATGGCCTGCCTGCCTGCCGCCAGATCCTGTATGTGACCGGTTGCGGCCGCTTGCACCATTACATTGCCGAAGGCTGCGGCTTCCGCGGGTCCGGCGACGACATTTCGACGCGTGGCATCGGCAGTCATTTGGCAAAGGAAGCGGTTCAGCGCTCCACCACCCACAATGCGCAATACGCGAAGATCGCGGCGCGTGAGTTGCTGCAGTTCGTCCAAAACTTTGCGATACCCGAAGCTCAGGCTTTCGAAAACACATCGGGCGATCTCCCCCGGAGTTTGCGGAACAGGCTGCCCCGTTTCTGCGCAGTAGTCTTGGATCGCCGCCGGCATATCGCAGGGAGACTGGAACTCCCGAGCATTGGCATCAATCCAGCAGCGGAACGGCGTGGCGCTGGAGGCAGCTTGCCCGATCTGGGTCCAGTCGTAGTGGTGGCCATCCGCCGACCAGTTCCGCTGGCATTCTTGCAATATCCAAAGACCGGTCAGATTCTTCAGGAGAAGAACTCCCCCGTCCGCGGAACCTTCGTTGGTGAAGCCGAGGTGGAATGCTTCCGGGGAGACATTGGGATCTGAACTCACAATGCCCATCAGGCTCCAGGTGCCGCTGCTGACAAACGCGCTCTCGTCATCAAGCTGCGGGATGGCAGAGACGGCGCTGGCCGTGTCGTGGGAGGCGACAGCAATTGCAGCAAAAGCGTCTTGAAATCCGCAATCGGCCAAAATCGTCTCTCGCAGCGGCCCTAGCACGGTTCCCGGCATCGCTACCTGCGGGAAAATCCCAGGCGGGATCCCCAGCGGGAGCATTAGCTCCTCTGCCCAACGTCGTGCGGGGAGAGAGTAGAGTTGCGTGGTCGTGGCCTCGGTATATTCGGCGCGCTTTTCTCCGCACAAGAAGAACTGAAAAAGGTCCGGGAGCATCAGCAGCGTCTTCGCTTCCGCCAACTGATAAGAACTTTGGGAACGAGCGGCATGCAACTGGAAGAGCGTGTTGATCGGCAGGGCCTGGACGCCGGTGATCGCAAAAAGGTCGCGGTTGCTAAAAGTCCGGGCCACACTTTCAACCGCACCATTCGTGCGCTCGTCGCGGTAGTGGTAGGGGTTTCCCAGCAACTCGTCTTGCGGATCCAGAAGCGCGTAGTCCACACCCCAAGCATCCACACCGATACCGCTTGGCAACTCTGGAAAGAGACTGCGATAACGAACCAGCCCAGCTTGTATCTGAGACCAAATCTCGAGGACATTCCAGAAAAGGCGCTTGCCTATCCTTACACCCGCATTCGGGAACCGGTGGACTTCCCGCAGATTGAATTTCGCTCCGTCCCACTGGCCGGCCATTAACCGGCCACTGGAAGCGCCTAAATCCACTGCGATGAAGTTGGCGGCTGCCGTCATGCTTTCTCTTCCAGATGCTTGAGGATTTCTGCCGTCAGGGCATCCACCAGAGTTTCGACGTCCGGCGGCAAAGATTGACGGTCAGCGGAAGAATTGCTCTCCTTCGCCTTGCCCTGATGGCCGGCGTTCTCGCGTGACGGAGTAACGGGACGATCCGCTCGGTCGGGCGCGAGCGGCAATCGGGCATCTGGCAGCCCGAGCTTCTTCTTAATCTCGAGCAGATCGCCGATTTTGCCCGGTGGAATCTCGGGGCACGGTGAGCGGAGCCGGGAGGCAATCATGATCGTCTTGCAGTAGGTTTCCATTACCTCGGCATACCATTCCGCGTGAGAGACGGTGTCGGCCCAGCAGACAATGCCATGATTCGCCAGCAAAATCGTATTGTGCTGGCGCACAAACGGAACGACTGTCCGCGCGAATTCCTTGGTCCCTGGTGTCTCATAGGGCGCCAGCGCCACCGGCCCGACAAAAACTTCCTGCTCGGGAATAAGATTGCCTTGCGGGATCACGCCGGCAACCGCATGGGCGGTGGCGTAGGGAGGGTGGCAGTGAATTACGGCCCTTGCTTCCGGGACAGTTTTGTAAATCTCCAGATGCAGCAGAATCTCGCTGGTCTGCGGCCTTGCGCCATAAAGCTGGCGATTTTCTAAATCTACAATGGAAAGCTCTTCACTCCGTAGGTCGCCCTTGCTGCAGAGCGTGGGAGTGCAGAGCACGAGATCGTCGGAAATTCTCGCCGACAGATTGCCGCCATTCCCATCCACGTACGCCCGGATCCAAAGCTTCCGCCCGGCCTCCACAATTTGCTCTTTGAGACTCGAGACTGCCGGCGAATGGAACAGTTCTGCGGTTGTTGTGGGGGTTTCGGGAGCCTTTGCCGCTTCGGAATGCAGCCACTCATGCAACCTCCTGCGCACGATTGAACGAAGAGCTTCGGAGTTGACGAAGGGAGACGTTGGCGACGGCATTGGCAAACGATAAATGAAGTGCCATGAAGCCGCAAGACCTTGGAGCGCCCGTGCTGCACCACCCTTCCAAACGGGGACATCGCGCTTTATGCCCTGGCCAACTACATCTTCGACTTTTATAACTTTAGTCAACTTTAGTCTTGGGCATGATGGCAAAGGCCCGCAGTTCCACGCCGGTGAGCAAACGCCGGCGACTGCCATCATCACCATGTATGATGACCTTGGCAACCAACCTATGTCGGCTGTAGAGCAGGTAGGTAAGTATAGCCTTTGGTTCCATGACGAGAACTGTGCCCTTTTCCGTGGTTGCACGCCGTAGTCGCGCCACCGCTGCCTAACTTTATAAGGACTTCAAGGCCTGCCATGGTGGCAGGCCTTTTTCCCATATCCCTAGGGTGTGTTAACACTAAATAAGTTTTGTGGTATTCTCCTTTTCATGGAGATTACAGAGGTGCAGTACGGTCGCATCGAGTCCAGCCTTCCGCGTCAGCGCGGCAACGTGAGCCTAACGAACCTCGCGGTGT